>Cinder_p2__coassemble_7493_pt1 | contig 3082 bp, 5 predicted proteins | sample Cinder_p2__metabat2_low_PE_019 | metagenome-assembled genome bin Cinder_p2 | reverse complement strand
ATTGCAAAGATTAGGAGAACAACATGGTCAGCAAGGAAAACAAGAAAACCATCATCGAAATGCGAAAAGCAAACAAAAGCTATGACTTCATCGCAGCAAAGCTTGGACTGACAAAATCAGCCGTCCAGAACGTGTGCAGACAGGCAGGTCTTGCAGGAAAGAAGGCTAAACAGCGAAAGAATTGTAAACACTGCGGAAAGCCACTCCCTGACGACGCTCCAAAGCGAAAGATCTTCTGCTGTCAGAAATGCCGGGAAGACTGGTGGAATAAGCACCAGCATCTGGTCCACAAGCGAAACCCGGTCATCACCTACTGCAAAACTTGTGGCAGTCCCATCGAGAATTACAAGAGCTATCAGAAGCAATATTGCAATTCCCATTGCTTCCATATGGGCAAATTTGGTCGCGACAAAGCCGTAAATTTGAAGTAATCCTACTGCCAGACCGTCCTGACTGAATACCGGGATGAAGTGAAATGGTGGCTGACTTTCAACGAGCTCAACATCCTGCTCATGGGTGTCTACGGCAATATCAACGGCGGCGGCATCGTTCCCCTCCAGGACAAGACGGCAGTGGGCACAGCCGTCAAAGTGGATGAGAGCTGGGATGATCCTCAGCTCCGCTACGATGCCGTTCATCATCAGCTGCTCGCCAGCGCCAGAGTGGTCAAAATGGCCCATGCCATCAATCCGGAAAACAAAGTGGGCTGCATGATCCTTGGAAGAGTCGCCTACCCCTACTCCTGTGATCCCAAAGATGTTCTCAAGGCCCAGAAAGTCATGCGAAAGGCCAACTACTATGTAGGAGATGTCCAGGTCCGGGGCGCGTATCCCTCTTTTGCTCCCGCGATCTGGAAAGAGGAAGGTGTCCATGTTGAGGTGACCGAAGAAGATGCCAGAATCCTGCAGGAAGGAACCGTGGATTTCGTCTCCTTCAGCTACTACTCCAGCACCACGGCTACTGATAATCCTGACGTTCCCATCGCCAGCGGCAATATGATGCGGGGACCGGGAAACCCCTATCTGAAAAGCAGCCAGTGGGGATGGACCATCGATCCGGATGGTCTGAACTGGTATCTCAACGAACTGTATGACCGGTATCAGAAGCCGCTGTTCGTTGTTGAAAACGGACTGGGAGCCGAAGATCACATGGAAGCTGACGGATCCATTCATGACACTTACCGGATCGAATATATGCAGAAACACATCCAGGCCATGAACGAGGCCATCGAACAGGGAGTCGACCTCATCGGCTATACCGTCTGGGGCTGCACCGATCTGGTCAGTGCTTCCACAGGGGAAATGGACAAGCGATACGGCATGGTCTATGTCGATAAGCACAATGATGGCAGCGGCGATCTCTCCAGACACAAAAAGGACAGCTTCTACTGGTATAAGAACGTGATCGAATCCAACGGCCAGAAGGCACTGTCCGTCCTTTAACCGGTTCAGAAGAAACTGGATAGAACAGGAATGGCGTAATACAGAAAGTCAGGTTATGAACATGAAAACTCGAAAAACAATTACCAAAACCACCGGACGCGAACAGCTTGGCGAATTTGCTCCTCTCTTTGCCCATCTCAACGATGACGTTCTGTTTGGTGAAGTCTGGAACAGCAGCGATCTGGATGACAAAACCAGAACCATGTTGACGGTCTGCTCCCTGGTGAGCCAGGGGATTACAGACAGTTCTCTGGTCCACCATCTGCGCAATGCCAGACAGTATGGAGTCACCCAGTCTGAAATGGCCGGACTGATTACCCACATTGCCATGTATGCAGGCTGGCCAAAAGCCTGGGCAGCCTTCCGTCTGGCAAAGGATGTGTATGATTCACCAGTTCAGACCAGAGAAGAATACCAGGCCTCCATCGCCTATGACATCGGAGTGGAAAACATGAAATTTGCTCCCTATTTCGATGGCATCAGCTATACTTCCCCGGCTGCTCCGGGCGTGAATCATATTACCTTTGAACCGGGATGCAGAAACCACTGGCATATTCATCACGCTTCTTCCGGTGGTGGTCAGCTTCTGATCTGCACTGGAGGTAAGGGCTGGTATCAGCAGTGAGGAGAAGAACCTGTTGAAATGGTTCCAGGAACCGTTATTAACATTCCAGCCAACGTCAAGCACTGGCATGGTGCGGATGAAGGACACTGGTTCTCTCATCTTTCCGTGGGTCTGCCAGGGCAGGATACATCCACTGAATGGCTGGAACCGGTCAAGTAATCCTTCCACCTTTTTCAGTCATCCTCAGAATACAGAACACCAAAAACGCGAAACAGCATCCTCCAGAACCGGAGAATGCCGCCTCGCGTTTTTTCATCTTATTCTGCCTGTCGGTGCTGACCATTCCTTGCTCCAAATGTCCTTTGCGTTATTCAGAAGCTTCTCTGTTGCGGCGCAGAATCTCCGCAATTTCCGTTCGAATGGTCTGGAGTGTGTCTTCCAGTCCAACGACATGTTCATAGAGATCATAAATGGTGTCTTCGCTGAGCACGCCGCGTCGAAGATTCTCCGGCAGCAGTCCCTGCTCATCCATTTCATAATCCTTCATCCAGCATCCATTGAAATACCAGCCAAAAAGAATTTCCAGATTTCGTTCCTGTCCGCTGAATCCGTTCAGCGCATTTTCCAGGTTTTCAATCTCTTCATGGGCCTTGTCATAGATGCCTTCCATGTCGGTGATCCGTTCAACAGTGTTGCGTATTTCATCCCTGGTGTATTCCGGTTTCATTCCAGTCTCCCTTACTGATTTCAAGTTTCTACTCTTTTTCTGCCTTCTTTGATTCTCAGAGAATCATGCTTTATTCATTGGAATAGTCTGATCCCGATCTTCTTTCTTCACCGATCTCATTCCCAGACTTTCCAAGGATTCATGACAGTAGACACGAATAATACCCTGTCATCTTTACAGGGTGCAAGACAGTCATAGTCGCAGACATTTGAAAACAAGAATGGAAACAGCAGTTTTCGTTTCATCAGCAATCAAATCTGACAGAAAGTCAGAAACTGTTTCCAGGGGGAATCAGGCTTTCGGACTGTTGGCTTCCTGATCTTGGTTCGAATTCATCTAGATCCTGGG
>Cinder_p2__coassemble_6224_pt1 | contig 3691 bp, 2 predicted proteins | sample Cinder_p2__metabat2_low_PE_019 | metagenome-assembled genome bin Cinder_p2 | reverse complement strand
CACCTTTGCCATTTCGGATGATCTGCGCATAGGCGTTTCCCCAAAGCAGCAGATGGGTCATCAAAGTTTCCCGGAAGATGAACGAGGTCATCTCCGGATTAGGCTCATCGTGCAGCAGAAAGTACAGAGGATGGTCTCTGGCTTTCTGGGAGCTGTTGTCAGATTGCTCATAGACTTGAAGCGGCAGGGATGCGATGGCTTCAGACAGAATTCGCACGCATGAATAAACTGCCGTCATCTGCATGGAGGAGCGTTCGTTGACTCGCTTTCCAGATGTGGAAGTTCCCAGGAAAAATCGATAACCAGCGCCAGCAGTCTGGTCTCTGACTTTTCGATGAAACAGATTCTTGAGTTTCATGGTTTCTCCTTTCCAAAAAGAAAAGCACCTGCGTTTGCAGATGCCGGATAGTGCTCATTAAGCGACCAAATGTGGTGTATCTTCAGACTCTTCGATGAGATCTAAAGCGCCCTTATCGATCAATGCAGAAAGCTCGTTGATCAGATGTTCAAATCGGATTTCATTGTATTCCGCGAATTCCGGAGTCTGCCGGTATTCCTCAAAGGCGGAAATCAGGATCTTGGGCGAGATGATCTCGGAAATATCTCTTTGCGTCTCGCGAGTTGAGACGTCAAAATTCTGGAGAAGCTCATCGATCTGATCCTGGTTTAATCGCTGCTCTTTGAAGAAGTCGGAGAGAACACAATCTTTTCCTTCTCTTGCCCATTTGGACTGGATACGAAGGAAAAACGTAAAACCGAATTCTTTTAAATATATACTTGCCATGGTCTAACAATACCATAGGTTTCAAAAGCGAACATCAGCGGGATACAGCGGTTGGATACAAAGCTTCAAAAATGGATACAGTAATGACTTGTTAGTAGAGCAGTGTTCCAGTTCGTCTGAAAGAACCAGTTTGATCTGATTATCAAGTACCTGATCAATCAGTCTCTTTTGATTCTTTTAGTCTGTCCTGCTTCAACTTTCGATTGTTCCTATATTGGTTAATACCAGAGTGGGTAATCTTCAAAATCTATCTGAGAGGTTGGTATGGAACGGGGGCCAATCCACTTCCTGAGCTGATCTGGTGAAACTTTCTCAGTAGGAATAATAGCGATCCTGTAACTTCCAGTTTTTGGGGTTCGTGGAGTGTTAATTTGTAAAATGTAAAGGTCACTAGTATATAAGATAGAGTCAACCAAATCCCATTCATAAAATTCTTCAGATTCATTTGAAACTGCTGGAAGATAAACCCCGGCATCACATAGTGAAACGTGATAAACGCTTGATTTCGAGTGTGCTTTTTTGACAAAACGGTACAAAACCATAACAATACATGGGTTCAGCAATCTTCCACTTAGCAAGATAAAAATTCCCAATATTGCAAACACAGGAATAGATATATATAACGGTAAATCATATATACCAAAATAGAAAAAACAGAAGGCGAAAACAACGGAAAACAGCAAACAACATATTCCAAAGATAAATCGCTGTTTCACCTTCTCCGAATCAAAAGGGACGATACGTAATTTTGCTAATCTTCTATCGCCTAGGTTCAAGTCACAATAAATATAATAAGGGAGAACTTTTTTGATTTGTGATTCAGTAAGATCAGTTTCTAAATCCATATACAAGTCCCCCCCATATAGTTTTTTAATGTAGAGAAGTTTGAGCAGCTAAACCATAATTTATTGTTGCGTTAATTACTGCAAGAAGTTTAGCGCCATCCATAGCAACTAACGGTCCGAAGGCCATGAAGCACAAAACCAAAAGCATAATTAAAAATGCTATTGCACCACTCAGGAGAGCTGCCTTTAGCTTCTTGATTGTCTCTGGATCAGCAGTAAGCGTTACAGTAAAAATAACTGTCAGATACATATTTGGTAATTCGGGACTTTCGACATTACAAATTTGAGAACTGATTTCAAGTGAGATCGAGGTATCGGTAGAGGCGGATACTTCAAAAGAGACGTTCCCAAGCTCGATACTTTCTGCAATACTTGTAATCGTTTTCTTTGGATCAAAAGGCAAGCTAATATCGCACTCTTTAAAAAATGAATCGAATTCCATTCCGATTTTACCAATGCTATTGCTCGTTTCTGCGCTTATATTACCATCTGAAGAAGAAACTTCAAGTGACGAGTCGCTTGTTCCTTCTCTTTCAGCCGTCCAGCTTACTGATACTTTTTTCTCGATATCAAAGCCTGGAATCGAAGTATTGACTTTAGCGATTTCAGTTTCACCTGTATAACTGAAAGTAGGAACAGCGATGTCTCCCATCCACATACTATCTAACAATTGCTGTACAGCAACCTTGGCTGTGAGATTCTCTTTACCAGTACTATAAAGCACCTTTTGCTGACCAACAGACAAAGCAGGAACTGAGTCAAATGTTGTAATTCCTTCATCACGACCACTCACAGCTGCTTTATCGAGATCGAATGCTGGTGAAGAAGCTGTTATTAGGATTTCATCAAATTGATCAAATGCCCAATTCTGGGGGATAGGTTGGCCTAGATTACCAGAGAATCCCGTCGACATATCGGCGACGTAGGAGTAATCAGTCAACTGTCTGCTGTTCATGATTGAGCAAGCTTGTCGAGATGCATAGATTCCTACTTTATAGTGTTTGGAGTTTTCCGCTGATATGAAGACCAAATGGATTTTTTCGAAATAATTCACAATAAGTTTGCGTACTTCAGGCTCAGTAAAATCGTAGTCAACAGCAAAATAGATTGTTGATCCTTCCGGTGCGCCTATAGTTTTAGCAGCAAAAATTGCCATTCTTGCGTCGAGTGTACCTTGACGATTATTCATGAAATACTCAGGATAATAACCTCCATCCTGATATAGCAGGAAAGTTTTCAGACCAGCTGCTTTAATGTTATTGATCTCGTTAAAGGTGATAAACTTGTCGCTGAATTCTGGGCCTACCGTGCCTGTCAAATATCGCCCAACATGGGTATATCCTAAACTTTTAAGAGTCATGGCCTGGTTTAAATTCAAAACGCTTGAAGTATCACATCCATAAGCTTTCCTAGAAGTGTCTCCTTTACTTGTGAGAAGGGATTTCATTGTGGCCAGATTAATTTCACCTGGTGTTACCAGACCAATTCCAGTCAGTGCATAAAAATTCTGAAAATTGGAAACTGCCGTCTGCATCTCTGTGTCAAAAATCCCGGTAAAGTTTCCTGGGTTGTAACCATTAAAATACAATGCTGCCTGAGCAATCATATTGTATTTTTTATAGCCACCAGAACTCTGATTGATCTTCAGAACCCCAGGGAAAGCAGCGGATGTAGCTGGTCCGAAGTTCAGAGAGTTGAAATCTGTGATGGTATCTGTAAGAAGGCCTTCCTGAGCCTGCAGAGCAGCGAGTGGGGAAAGAGCTGTCTGCCGGCTCATAATTCCATCACATGGTCCTACTCCAAGGTAGTCTGACCAGTTCTGATTAAACATGAGCTGGATATTTCGGAGAGTTTCGCTTCCTCCGCTTGCCAGAAAGAACCAGTTCAGTGACAGAAGCCCCTGCCAGACTTTCCAATCAATAACTCCATTAGCTGTGAGGCCTGCATCAATCTGGAATGTTTTCACCGCATTCATTCCAAAGTTATAGTAGATACCTGTAATACCACCAGCGTTATAGCCCTTTCCAAACAGAGCGCACTGAATAAGACAAACGTTATTGTT
>Cinder_p2__coassemble_4960_pt1 | contig 4666 bp, 5 predicted proteins | sample Cinder_p2__metabat2_low_PE_019 | metagenome-assembled genome bin Cinder_p2 | reverse complement strand
CCGTCGGAGAAACATATTAGATTAACCACCCCCGCGAAGCGGGTTGGTACAAAACAGCACCCTTCTTTCGAAAAAGACGGATGCTGATGAAGTTTTAAATGAATTCAGACTTCCAGAAGATCCTTGCGGATCATGGTCAGTCCCAGGGCGTCAAAGGCCACCAGCAGAATGGAGGAAATGACGATCATGATCCAGGACATGGTCCATCCCTGCTGATCAAAGACCGCAGAAGGACCGGTTTTATAGGCATAAAAGCAGCAGTAGGCATTGAAGGCCATGACAAAGACCATCACCACCTGAAACAGACGGAAAGCCATGGAATAGATCATGCGGCATTCCTTCTGGTCATTCTGCCAGAACTGCTCCTTCTGTTTTTTGCTCATTTTCCTGAGCAGTTCCTTGTTTTCCATAACCCGGCGGTACCGTTTCTGCGCCAGCATGTAGCAGTAGACAAAGCCTGCCATGACAGCTGTCTGTCCCAGTACATACCATTTCATGCAGGGTGCAAAAGCCAGAACCAGAATGGACAGAATTCCCGTCAGAAACCAGATCCATTTTTTCATCCCAATCACTCTTCCCTTCTCGTGGTCCTCATTGTAGCATGCCTGTTTTCATCCTGATTCAGCTTTTTGGCGTCCTTTTCTTTTTCTTCCTCCAGAATCTGGTGGATGGCCTGCCGAACCAGAGGCAGTCGTTCCTGTTCAAAGGCAGGATGATCCTTCAGCCATTTCCGGTTGAGGGGAGAAGGATGAGGCAGAACAAAGCAGGGTTTTCCATGCAGAGTGAGGTCTTCAAAAACCAGATCAGCCAGCTTTCTGCCGGGAAACAGCCTGGAAGCCGCTTCCTGACCCACCACCAGATACAGATCGCACTGATCCATCAGTTCGATTTCTCTTCTGGTCCAGCGCTCCCAGCAGCATCTGGGCGGTTTTCTGTCATAGTTTCCCTTTCCCTTACCGGGAAAACAGTGGCCCATGACAGTGAAGTAGAACACATCAGGATTGTAGAAGTCTTCATCACTGATCTGATACCAGCTTTCCCGCAGTGTTTTCCCCGAGAGATCCGAGAAAGGTCTGCCGATTTCGTGCACCTTCCGGCCCGGTGCCTGGGAGATGTGAAGAATTCTGGCATTTGGATGACCGTACTGAATGGGTCTGGATTCAAAGCCAAACTCTTCTTCGCAATACCGGCACTGTTTCAGATCCTTCATCAGACGATGGAGTTCTTCTTCTCTGCTTCGTTCTGCTTTTTCTTCTCTTCCCTCAGGAACTCTGTTCTGCAGTTCCTCATTATCTAGATTTTCCATTCCGGCTTCTCCTTTCCGGTCCTTCTGACTTCTACTTCTTTCGAACGGTAATTTCATCTTCGGCATGTAGATGTCCTACAAGCAGTGTGGATTTGGGATCATGCCAGGACATGCGGTTTCGGATCTGCTTTTCGTCGTAGTTGGCATAGCAGTACCGGCAGAGGTGGCCGCAGGTGTTGTATTCTCCAATATCCGCCATTTCCACACAGCCGCAGTCTCTGGCTTTCCATTTTCCAAACGTTTTCCCTGTCATTTCATAAGCCTTTTCTCTGGAAAAGCAGGCTCCTCCCGGTATGCCGTAAGGTTCCAGCAGATTTCCTTCATTACAGGTAAAAAGACGAATGCCATGGTTTCGGGCTGATCTGGCAAAGCCCTCCGCCAGCCGTTTGAGATCTTCATCCGTCATGTCCCTGAGTCTGAGCTGAGGAGCATTCTTCTTTACGTTCTTGTATATATCCAGAATGGAAATCGTGATTTCTGAAACGGATCCTTCGATGGCTGTGCACAGTTTCTCAAACGCCCTGAGATGATAATCCACCGAATAGCGGGGATTGAGAAGAACGGGATCATAGCGGACAGAGATGTGTTCCTTTCCCAGGACTCTCGACATTCTTTTGACGCATTCGATGACTTCCTTCTTGTCGGGCACATTGGGTTCCAGATCCCGGTGATAGGGCGTAATGGTCACATCCATGAGGATCGGACGGTCGATTTCTTTCAGGTAGGGTTCCAGCGGCAGAGGGTTCTTGGTGCAGAACATGAAGGCATCCACGTCTTCCATGTAAATTCTGGACACCTTCTTTGGATAGAACGGATTGCGGACGTCAAAAAAGCCGGCGTGAAGCCGGTTGATGAACCATTCTGTAAAAAACGCAGGAATATCCGTGCGGCTGCTGGCTGATACGATCATAACCAGATCATACCATCCCGCCTTTTATTCAGCAGGCGGCAGCGCATTGGGGACCGCTACGCCGGGAGCCGGTGCTTCTTTGAACACAAAGCTGAAGGTAGTCAGCTGGGGATTGCTGGTGACGCTCAGCGTTCCCTTGTGGCGAAGAGCGATGTTTTTCGCAATGGCCAGACCCAGACCATACCGGTTTTCGGAACGGTTGCGGGAAGCATCGGAACGGTAAAACCGTTCGAAAATCTTTTCCTGCTCCTCTTCGGGAATGGGCTTGCCGTTGTTGGAAACCCGCAGAACCAGATTGCCGCTCTGGCTGGTCAGGGACACGATCAGTTTCCCCGCAGAATGACTGACGGCATTGTCCAGCAGAATGGTAAACAGCTGGACAATCAGATCCGGCTGCACATCGGCATACAGATCCGGTTCGATTTCATCTTCCAGCTGCAGGCCTTTTTCGAAAATCACCGCTTCATGAATGAGCAGTTCCTTTTCGATGAGGAAGGATACATCAGTCACCTGCTTCTGCAGGTCGGCTTCCTCAGTCTTGGTCAGATCCAGCAGAGCCGTGATGAGCTTGGTCATCCGGCCGGTTTCGGACTGGATGTTGCCAAGCCAGTGAGGATCCATGTCCTTTTCCATGGCTTCGGCACTGGCCATGATGACAGCCAGCGGCGTCTTCAGTTCATGGGAAGCATCCGCCACAAACTGCTTCTGCCGGGTGAAGTTCTGTTCCACCGGATCAAGCATCCAGCGGGTCAGAATTCTGGAAAGAATGTAGACCACCACCAGAGTCATCAGATACAGCACGCCGGCTACCATGAAGTCTCTGGAAAGCATGCCGCGGATATCCGAGATATCCACAATGGTGATGTTTCGATCGTTGGCATAATACCAGGCATAGTTGGAAGTCAGCAGATTGCCGGTATTCATTTTACCGGGGGACGACGTCTTGTAGATTTCCCAGGCCAGGGGCTCGATCCGGTCGTAATAATCCTCCTGGCTGGCGCCCCGGATAAAGGGCTGCCACATGGTGCCTGCCGGGGTCAGCAGAACGGAGAACGTGGGTTCTTCTCCCAGCAGGTAATATTCTTCACTGTAATTCTTGGCGAACTCCTCCCAGCCCTCCTTGGGATCCTCCAGACCCGACTGGCTGAGCTGGTAAATCCGGTACAGATCCTCCATGCGGCTGGCAGCTTCCGCCAGATCACTCTGCACCTGGCTGGATGTTCTGGAATACTCCAGGACCACCACCAGAACGAAGGCACAGCTGATCAACAGAGACAAAACGAGAAACAGTGTGCTGAAAACCTTTTTTCGCAGATTATTCATCCGCGATCTCCAGGCGGTAGCCTACGCCGCGCACAGACTTGATGGTGACTCTGGACTTGAGCAGGCGCAGTTTCTTTCGAATGAAGGACAGATACGCTTCCAGGTTGTTGGATTCAATGGTGTTGTCCCATCCCCAGACCTTGGTATACAGCTGTTCCTTGCTCAGGATCTGGGATGGATTGCGCAGGAAGATTTCCAGCAGCGCATATTCCTTGCCGGTCACGGGCAGGCTGTTGCCGGTGACGGAAGAAAAGATCGTGCCGGTTTTCATGTCCAGCTCCAGATCAGCCAGCCGCAGTTTGTTGTCCTGGGCATTGCTGGCCTTTTTCAGCTGGATATCCACCCGGGCCAGCAGTTCGGCCATGTGGAAGGGTTTGGTCAGATAGTCATCGGCACCGCCCTTAAGGCCTGTCAGCTTGTCTTCCAGCTCTCCTCTTGCCGTCAGCATGATGACTTTGGTATCCAGCTCGCTGCGCCGGATTTCCTTCAGGATGTCAAAACCGTTCATGCCCGGCAGCATGACATCCAGAATGACCAGATCGAAGGTGCCGCTCAGAGCCTTTTCCAGGCCGGTATCTCCTCTGGTTTCAATTTCTGCCTGATAGGATTCACGCTCCAGGGAGCTGCGAATCGCATCGGCCAGGTTGTATTCATCTTCAATAATTAGAACATTCATCGTGATTCCTCTTTTCTGCAGAACGCCTGAAATGGAATTCTGCCTTTTTGTTTATTATGGGGCATTGCGATTAAAACAGCATGAAAACAGACAGGCTCCCTTCTTTCGGAATCCGCTGGCAGATCTTTGGAGTATCCTTCCTGGAAGCCGTGAAACAGCACCTCAGAATCCGGACGATTTGCAGACCATAAAAATTTGCGAAATTTTTTTGCAGAAATCTGGACTTTGAGATTTCGATGTCTATAATAACTCATGCAACCGGCGAAAGCCGGAAGCCGCCGAGCTTCTTCCGAAAGCTCCTCAAAAATTTCTAAAATTTGGGGTTGCAATCGAAAGAAACAAAGCGTATGATAACAAAGCGTCAAGCGATGGAGGCTTAGCTCAGTTGGGAGAGCGTCTGCCTTACAAGCAGAGGGTCAGCGGTTCGAGCCCGTTAGCCTCCACCATTCGC
>Cinder_p2__coassemble_4119_pt1 | contig 5845 bp, 4 predicted proteins | sample Cinder_p2__metabat2_low_PE_019 | metagenome-assembled genome bin Cinder_p2 | reverse complement strand
AGTGCCATGATGGAGCTCCTTTCTGATGCTTCTCTGTATCTGGTGATTCTTTTTGCAGGACCTGGAAGAGATCGAAAGACTCGAGTGAGTGAGTGTAGAAAGTGAGAGTGTTTTCGAGTGCAGAAAGAGAGAGTCTTTCTTTTCTCTTGGGCTGTCCTGACAGGCCGCAGCCTGAATTTTGATGAACTGGGTTGTTCTTTGTGGATCCTAGAATCCAAGACGGCTCTGCACCCGGTGCAGGTAGCCGGTGAGAATCCGGTTGAGCGCCTCCTGTTTTTCTGCGTCCGTACCGTGCATCAGTACACTGCGGTAGACCGGATCTGTGGCCAGAGCCACGTTGAGTTCGCTGAGCACTTCCTGCATGGCTTTGGTGTGTTTCTCTGGCAGGATGGTGACCAGAATGACACCAAGTCCGCCGTTGAAGGTGCCCGATTCGGGAACCATGACCACCACCTGGGCCTTCTCTGCTCCCGTGCTGCGGGCATGGAAGAGACCGAATCCTTCTTCAGGATCGACCACGGGACCCAGCTGTTCTCTCTGGAGCAGATCCTGTTCCAGCTGCTGCTGATCCCCTTCCAGAACCGATGCGGCTTCATGGATCAGATCTTCGGCTTTGGTTGATGAGGAGTGCACAATGGCGATTTTGTTCAGCAGAGAGCGAACCACCTGAATGGCTTCTTCCAGCTGCTGCAGATCCTGATCCAGCCCGGCCTGGGAAGACAGGGTGGGTGCGGGTTTGGTCTGCATCAGGGCCAGCTGCTCCTGGATCTTTTTCAGATCACTGACTGGCAGCATGGGTGAAACCTGAATGAAGGGGGCAGGCAGTCTGCCTGGATAAAACGTGGTGATGAAGAGTTCCAGATCGGCCCGGTTTCTGGCCTGGGGCAGGGAGAGGTTTTCCAGATCCATCTGGCTGGCGAAGGCTTTTTCAAGTCTTGCACAGAGCAGAGCGGAAACCCCGATGCCGCTGGCGCAGACAACCGCTGCTCTGACCTTTCTGCGGTACTGGTAGCCGCTTCTTTCAAAGCAGGCGCCAACATGCATGGTCAGAAAGCCGATTTCTTCATCGGAGAGGGGCAGGCCCAGAGCCTCTTCAATGGGTCTGGCTGCCACCCTGGTTTTTTCAAAGAGTTCTCCGTACTGATCCTTGAGGGATTTCAGCAGCGGGTTGTAGATGGGCAGGCCTTTCTTCAACCGGATCACTGTGGGTTCCAGGTGAGAGAGCAGGCCCTGAATAAACTGAGGATCGGTGCTCAGCAGCGCCGCATCGGCTGGCGGAAAGCTTTCCACGAAGAGTCTGGCCAGATCCAGAATTTCGTTCTGGTCATGATCCAGGCTGCCGGTGGCGGCATTGACCTTGGCACCCCGTAAATGGAGGGCCACCGCATCGATTTCCGATTCGGGGAAGGTCACTTCAAATTCATCTTCCAGCAGGGCGGCCAGTCTGGCTGCTTCCCTGCGGCTGTCTTCCAGATCCGGAAGACCTTCAATGCGTTCCGGAGCAGGTTCTCCGGCTCTGATGCGTTCCAGGGCGATGACCAGATGAATCACCAGCCCGATGTAGGAGTTCTGTTCAAACCGTCCCAGACCCAGCTCTTCCCTTTTCTGGGAGAACAGATCCAGGATCCGTCTGAGGATGTCCTGATCCAGCAGGGAGAAGATGGCACTTCCACTGAAGATCTGTTCCAGAACCGTTTCCGGATCCAGATAGTCCACAGTTTTGTATTCCACTCCATCCCGGACCAGAGAAGCCATGGCCTGGCGCCTGGCTTCTTCACTGCCTGTGATGGTGCCGTCTCTGGAAAGCTTCAGTTCCCAGCTTTCCAGCCTCTTCTGCAGATCTTCCAGGTCATGGGAGATGGTGGCTTCCGAAACCTGAAATCTGGCAGCGTAGACGACGAGTTTTTCTTTTTCTTCGGCCCGAAGCAGTTCATACAGCAGCATGTCCTGCCTCTCGTCCCGGTCCAGAGCACCGGGAGCCTGTCTGCTGTCCAGAGCACCGGCCAGCGCTGTTCTGTCCCCTTTCAGTGACAGACCGGGCCTTGTGGAAAGGGACAGGTGGTATTGTTCCAGAATCAGCCGGATGGACTCCAGTTCCCGAAAGAGGGTTCGTCTGCTGACCCGGATGCGGGAGGCCAGATCCTGTGCGGAAATGGTCTGCCCGTCTTCCAGATCCAGCAGAATCCTGAAGATTCTGATCTGTCTTTGTGTAAAGTTCATGGAAACGATGACTCGCTTTGGAAAGGATTACCTGGTGAGTTCTGCGACGATGGCGTCGTATTCGGATCCGCCCATGAAATTGGTGATGGGGCGGATCACAGCGTTGGGACACTGTGTTCTGGCTCTTTCAGCCAGGGATTCGTGGGTGACAACGAAGCAGGTGTCTGCTTTCAGATCGTTGATGGCGGAATGCTGAACGGGAATGTTCAGGCCGGCAGCTTTCAGCTTCTTGGAAAGAGCGGCAGCGCCCATGGCGGAAGATCCCATGCCGGCATCGCAGGCAAAGAAGATTTCCTTTGGTTTGCAGGTTGTGTTTGAGGTAACAACTTTTCTCTCTGCGGGTTCAGCCTTGATCAGGTCAGCGACGATGGCATCATATTCAGAACCGCCCATGAAGTTGTTGACCGGATAAATCTTTGCGTTGGGGCATTTGGCATGAACACGTTCAGCTAGGCTGGTCTGGGTGACAACGGCCTGCATGTCTTCGGGCAGATCGTTGATGGCGTAGTGTGGAACGGTGTAGTCAGCACCGGCAGCTTTCAGTTTCTTGGTTAATGCGGCAGCACCCATGGCGGAAGATCCCATTCCTGCATCACAGGCGAAGGCCAGTTTGGGCAGCTGGATGTTTGCGGCAGCTACAGCAGCGGGTGCAGGAGCAGCGATGCCCTTGCTTGCGGATTTGGAGGCAGCAACTTTCTTCTTGGCTTCTTCAACGTCTTCTTCCTTGCCGAAGGCCTTGAGCAGTACAGCATTAATAGCGAAGGATACGGCGAAGGCGATGACCATGGAGAGGATGACACCGACGTAGCTGTCTCTGGCGGTCATGCCCAGGATGGCAATGGCAGATCCCGGAGATGCTGCGGATACCAGTCCGGATCCGAAGATGGAGTTGGTGATGACGCCTGCCATGCCGCCGGCGATGAGTCCGATGATGGTGACGGGGTTCATCAGTACATATGGGAAGTAGATTTCATGAATACCGCCGAGGAACTCGATGATCATGGCGCCGGGAGCGGATTCTTTGGCATTGCCTTTTCCGAAGAACCAGTAGGCCAGCAGCAGGCCGAGGCCGGGACCGGGGTTGGCTTCAATCATGAAGAAGATGGATTTTCCGGTTTCAGCCACCTGGTTCATGCCCATGGGAGTGAAGACTCCATGGTTGATGGCGTTGTTGAGGAAGAGCACCTTGGCCGGTTCAACAATGATGCTGGTCAGCCAGAGCAGACCGTGGTGAACCAGGAAGGATACGCCGGTTTCCAGTGCGGAAGTGAGCACTTCGCAAAGAGGACCAATGGCCAGGCAGCCCAGGATGGCCAGGATGGCACCGAGGATGCCGGCTGAGAAGTTGGTGAACAGCATCTCAAATCCCTGAGGGGTGCGGGGAGTGATGAATTCATCGACTTTCTTCATGCACCAGCCGCCAAGAGGACCAACGGCCATGGCACCGATGAACATGGGGGTTTCGACACCGGCGGCTACACCGATGGCGGCGCAGGCACCGATGATGCCTCCGCGTTCTGCGTAGACCATCTTGCCTCCCGAATAGGCAATCAGGACGGGCAGAAGGAATCTCTGCATGGGTGAAACAATCTGGTTGAGTGTCTCATTGGGACACCAGCCTGTGGGAATGAACAGTGCGGTGATGATTCCCCAGGCAATGAAAATGGAAATGTTCGGCATGACCATTCCGGAAAGGAATCGGCCGAAAGTCTGGAGTTTTTGTTTCATTTTCTTTTGTTCCTTTCTTGATGATTCCATCCTACGTGTAAACTTCAGCGGCAACAATCTTTTCCAATTGACATTTGGCATTGTGCAAAGTGCCATAATTCAGAAAATACGGCACCGCTTTCAGTGCCATCCCGCCCCGTTTCTCAGCTTTGGCACTCTGTCCTGAAAGGTTTACTCAGTGTCCTTCCTGAAATGGATCCTGGCCATATAAGTGGTGTTCCCCGGTCTCCGTTTGAAACTGTGAGGCTGCTGCCCGTTTTTGGTTTCAGCCGGATCTTTCTTCTTTACAGAAAAACAGAGCGCATAGACTGGTTTCTATGCGCTCTAACGCTGTGTTCCTTATTCAGTTTTGATTGTAGTAAAGTTGTTAAGATAAACTGGAATTTACTCAATCGATGCGTAGGCAGGATTTGCCTGCCTGACTAACTCAGGATATTGATCGCATAAATCATGAAATGCCATTCTGACTTCTTCTGGTATGTCAACATGAGCAATGAAGTTTTTCCCTTTCGGTCCATATCCGTCTGCATCATCAGATAATCTTGGGATCTCACCCATTAAAAGACTGATGTATCGTTCCATGTCCCACATTCCCCAGATGTCCTGCTCATAAGTCAATTTCGCATTTTCAACAACAACATTTGCGGAATATGTTGCATAGTTGATGATCTGAACATCGCTGCTAACGTACTTTCTTAATCCGGCCTCCATGCGATGCTGCATTGTTGAATCCTGTGAAAGAATAATGCTTTTAAAGCTAATATTGTTGTCTTTCAGTAACTCCAAAAGATATGTGATGTTGTTTCCACAATTCGTTGACTTACATTCCAGGAAATCGGCTTGTAATCCATATTGATCTTCCAGATACCTTTCAAACACTTCTGCCTCTGACAAACCTTTTGTTTCGATCATTGGAAAGGCTTCATGCATTTGTGTTCTCAGTGTTTCGGTCGTATGTCCGGCTCCTCCGACAATGACGTATCTCTTTGCGATGTGATTCTGCATTGCTTTTGCTAAAACATCTCCTCCACACAGAATGCTTCCACCAAAAAGCACCATGACATCCGCCTGTTGAAAGCCATACTTTTCAGAGAGCTGCTCGGCTGTTAATTCTGAAACATCTCTTTTACCACAAAACGCTCCCAGAATATTTAAATTTTTTGCGATATTTTTTAAATCATTCATTGCCCTTTACCTCACAGATATCACATTTCCAAATCCCGATTTGTTCTGCTGATAAAGTGCCATAACCACACTCGAATTTCTATTAACTTATCATTAAATTTTTCCTTCTATGACCTTTCAGACAGGGAGTTCATCCTCCTCCTGCCTGAGCTCTTCAGATCCACTTCCACCCGGGACTGAAGAGGAACGATCCATCATGTCTTTCATTTTCCAAGTCAGAGTGCGGATTCGATTGACCGCCAGGCTTTTTTTCATGGATCCCGGTTTTTGCATGCTTCCTGATCCCGGTTCCTGCCGCTAAACTTTCCAGAACTGAAAAAGACGGCCTGCTTCCGATCGTTTTGATCAGAAACAGGCCGCCCGTTTTCATCCTTTCACTTCAGCTGAGTGCTTCGGTGTTTCGTTATGGCAGTTTAGTGATTTTTTCTTCTCTTCCAGCCGGCCAGCAGAGTGTTGACAGCACCCAGGCCAAGGAGGGAGAACAGAGCAGAATGAGAAGCAGCAGCTGTCTTCACGCTGTTCTTGACAGAAGCAGACTGGTTTACAGAGGAGTCTGCCTTCTGGTCATTTTCAGCAGGCTGAGTCTTCTGGCTGTCAGAGTCTGCGGGAGTCTGAGGCAGAGTCTGGTCTGCATCAGGATCCTTCAGGTCTTCTGCCGGCTTTTTGTACCAACCCGCTTCGCGGGGGTGGTTAATCTAATATGTTTCTCCGA
>Cinder_p2__coassemble_3623_pt1 | contig 6842 bp, 4 predicted proteins | sample Cinder_p2__metabat2_low_PE_019 | metagenome-assembled genome bin Cinder_p2 | reverse complement strand
TGATCTGGACAAACACCATTTTGGATGCCGGCCGCACTCTCTCCAAACAGGAAAAGACTCACCTGAAGTTTTATCCAATGAACCGGGCGGTCTGTCCTTTTCAGAGCTGCAGAATCAAACTGCTTTATCGGAATATCACATCCGCAAAGCCCTCAAAACCTTATCTGAAAAAGGCTCTGTGGAAAAACAGGGCGTCAGCTGCAGTACGAAATACCTTTTCATCAAACGTTAAAGCAGCTTTCCCGGCTTCTTCTTTCCGTTTTTCTGAGAAACAGAAGCTATTCCTGAGAATATTTTTCTAATCATGAGATGTTTCAGCCTAATCCTGAGAATTCTCATGAAAAATCTAAGGATTAGCTCAGGAAAAGTCAGAGAACCGAAAGCCTCTATAACCTCTGTTCTTTCTGCTTCACGAAACAGGCAGATCTGCCTTCTGTTTTGGGTTTGTCGTTCGCAGACTGAATCAGCATATCGTTATTTATTCATCGTGACTTTTATTAGTCGTTATCAGGCTTACTTATCTGTAACGAAATTAGATAATTTCAAGAATTTGAAGAATCAAGATATCCTGCTTACCTAAAGGATATTTTCATTCTTTTCAGATAGTCCCGAAATGGATTAACCGCATTTCATTAGTCCTTTTTCAAGGTTTGATCAATTAAAGAAAATTGGACCTAAGAGAAAAAGGGGCCTAAGCGGATCTTCATTCATCCGTTTTGGTCCCTTTTGAAGGTCTTCAAAGCTTTTGCCTTTTCGATAATGCTGCTTCACAGACAGACTCGTTCCTTGAAAAGCTGAGACTTTCAGTTCCTGCCAGCATCTAGTCCATGAAATACTTCTTCGTGCAGTATCTGTAGTCCACATCCTGTCCGGATTTTTTTGCTGCCGCAAAGATTTTGGAAGCAAACAGCAGATCAAGCACCGCAATGCCGTAGTTGTAGACCATGATCCGCTCCTCATTGCTGACTCTTCCTTCTGCTCTATGGTTCATAACATCTGTGGTGGTCTGCAGCTTGTCCTTGAACTGGTCGAAATATTTAAATCCGGAAATCTGTCTTTCATCGTCTGTATAGAACTTATCAAAGAAGAGATCACAGTTCTGGAATCCTCTGGTCATGATAGGAACCACAGTGACGCCTTTTTTGAAAGCTTCATCAGGTGCAAACAAACCATCATAAGCGGTCATGGCAGAAACAATCGTATCTGTATCCCGGACCAGATCTTCATAGGAATCCACCAGTTCAAACTCTAGGTTATCATATTTTTTCAACCGCTTCATCAACCGCTCTTCCTGTCCTTTATGCTTCAGAAGCTTCACTTTCAGGTGATCATTCTTATGCGCCGCAAAATAGATATCCGCAAAGACAGCCATGATGTTGCCAAGCCCCATGAGGCCGACAGTCTTTGTTCCCTTTCTTTCATACTGAAGAGCAGACATGGCTCCGGCAGCTCCGGTTCTCAAGGTAGTAATGAATTCTGCATCCATTAAAGCCTGCAGAATGCCGGTATCGGCTTCATAGATCATCATATCGCCCATCATGACGGAGCGCTCTTCTCCTCTTTTAATGGAATGGCGTCCGATCATCTTTACAATGGCGGTGTTCTCCTGCTCATTGAGGCAGGGCATTACATTGAAATAGTCTCCGTCATCCTGAGAAAGTCTGGGTTTGGGAGGCATCTGGTAATCATCTTTGTTCTTATAGGCCTCTTTTGTCCATCCTAGAAGTTCCAGGGGATCAGTCTGACTATAAAGGCTTTTTACCGTATCAAAATCAAGAATTTTTAACATGTCATATTCCTTTTCTATGTGTAAACGGGAAAGAATTCCGCCTCTGACAAACAGAACTCTCATTTCAGCTGCTGAATCCTGATTGCAGGATCTGCAGTTCTCTGTAAACAAATATAAGCCGCAAGGACTGAAAAGCAAAAGCAGGCCTTTCGGCTTTGGTTTGTCGAAGAGGGGGTTGCATGCTGTCTCCAATCCTGCATTCGTCTGGATCTGCGCAAAGCTGTCTCTTTGGTAAAACACTCTTCCAATATCGTTTGCGATCACCGCACTCAGTGCCTAAGCAACAGGAGAAAAATCCGATCAACAAGAACGACAAAAGCCATCAGCCGTGAGTTTCTTCCCACTGCCGATGGCTTTCTAATATAGCTTTACTGGATTTACAGCTTATTCGAACTCAATGGTTCCAGGCGGCTTGGAGGTAATGTCATACACTACGCGGTTTACGTGAGGAACTTCATTGATGATGCGGTCACTCACTCTGCCCAGAACGTCATAGGGGATTCTGGCCCAGTCAGCAGTCATGCCGTCAATGGAAGTCACAGCACGAATGGCTACCGCATAGTCATAGGTTCTCTGGTCACCCATAACACCAACGGATTTCATGTTGGTCAGGGCTGTAAAGTACTGCCAGATATCCTTTTCCAGACCGGCCTTTGCGATTTCTTCTCTTAAGATCGCATCGGATTCACGAACGATTTCCAGTTTATCTTCGGTGATGTCACCAAGGATGCGGATGCCCAGTCCGGGTCCGGGGAACGGCTGTCTCCATACCATTTCATGAGGCAGGCCCAGTTCTTCGCCCAGAGCTCTGACTTCATCCTTGAACAGGGTATTCAGAGGTTCAATGAGTTTGAACTGCATATCTTCCGGCAGACCTTTTACGTTGTGATGAGACTTGATGGTCTGAGCGGAATTGGTGCCGGATTCGATAACGTCAGTATACAGAGTTCCCTGTGCCAGCCATTTGATGTTGTCTCCGGCTGCCAGTTTCTGCGCTTCGTCATCAAAGGTATAAACGAATTCGTTTCCGATGATTTTGCGCTTCTTTTCCGGATCGGAAACACCTTTCAGCTTGCTGAGGAAGCGGTCCTTGGCATCAATCTTGATCAGGTTGATGTTCATGTTCTTGCCGAATGTTTCCATAACGGAATCCGCTTCACCCTTGCGCAGCAGTCCATGGTCAATGAACATGGCTACCAGCTGATCGCCGATGGCTTCGTGCAGCAGAGCGGCTACAACGGAGGAGTCAACACCGCCGGAAAGGCCTAAAAGCACTTTGTCATCGCCGACTTTTTCCTTGATCAGCTTCTTCTGCACTTCAATGAAGTCATGCATGGACCAGTTGTTCTTAGCATGGCAGACATTGAAGACGAAGTTTCTCAGGATGTCATTGCCGTATTCGGAATGACGTACTTCGGGATGGAACTGCAGGGTGTAAATATTCTTTTCAAAGTTTGCTGCGGCTGCGTAGGGGCAGGTATCGCTTTTGGCGATGACCTCGTAACCAGGAGCCAGACGGGAAACCTGATCACCGTGGGACATCCAGACGGTTTCCTTTCTGGGAAGACCTTCAAACAGAAGGTTCTCTCTGACCACATCAATAACGGTTCTTCCGTATTCTTTTTTATCGGAAGCGGATACCTGACCGCCGTTGTCTTCCATGATCATCTGCATGCCGTAGCAGATTCCCAGGATGGGCAGTCCGCTGGTATAGATTGCCGGATCGCACTTGGGTGCGTCCTTGGCATAAACAGAGTTTGGACCGCCGGAGAAGACGATTCCTTTTACATCTCCCATATCGAGAATTTCTTTCAGAGTCATAGTATGGGGATGAAGTTCTGAATAAACGCCGAACTCACGGATTCTTCGGGCAATCAGCTGATTGTACTGAGAGCCGAAGTCCAGAACGACAATTTTATCTGCCATATATTCCTGATACCTCTCATTCTTCTGTTTTTACATTCTAGCATAACAGGGCAGTCAATCTTCCCGGTCTATGGAGGTTCTGTCTGCTCTGGCCGGATTCCGGCAGGAATCCGGTATTATTCTCCCTGTGAAAAATGCGGAATCCGAAGATCCCGCATTGCGATCAGACGAATCTGAACCGAAACCCGAAACAGATCCGTTCATATTTATTTATATTTATATGGGAGTTGAATCTTACCAGTTACATCCTGACAGAAACTTCTTCGGGCTCAGAATCTCATTTTGAAAATCGGGAAGCTTACTGTCCGCGTCTTCTCTGATTTTTCGGCTGTTTTCTGAGCGAACCGGCAGAAGTCTTTCTGTAGAACTGCTTCGTCCTTGGCCGGTAAGTCGTTCTGCCTGCAGAATGGTCAGCCATCTTCATAACCCGCTTTCTGGTATGGCAGGTTCTTCTCTCTGATGGAATCATTCGGATCAGACCTGGCGCTTTGAATGTCACTGGCGGTTCAGCAGCCGGAACAGCAGCAGGTGCCGGACTAGCTGCCGGTGTTACAGGCTTGGCCTTTCTTTTGCGCAGCCAGAATGTAAAGAGTGGAATCAGGCCCAGTAATGGTAGCAGCCAGTAATACCAGTTGTTGGGTTCTTCAAATTCTTCGATCACCTCAGGTTCTTCTTCCGGAACCCGGGTTCCGCGCACCAGAAGCCGGTGAGAGTTCACGCCATAGGGAGTACAGGTGTACAGAGTGACATGATCTTCCCCGGGGATCACCCGCAGTTCTCCTGTTTCTTCCGGCAGCACCACCAGAATCTGGTCTACCTGGTAATACAGATCCCGGTTCAGCACCTGGATCTTAAAGGTATCTCCTACTTCCAGCTTATCGAGATCGGTAAACAGAGAAACTTTGACCAGACCGGTATGTGCAGTGATGATGCTGTGGGTGCTTTCTCCGCCTATAGGCATAGAAGATCCGATCCACCAGCCCGCTCCGGACTGCAGTTCCGCTTCTTCTGTTCCCTGGTAAACTGGCATATTCACCCCGATTTTCGGAATAGTCAGGGTGGCGATCATTCCGTTTTCCAGTGGATTCAGAATAGTAGAGGCCCATTCCCTTTCATCCTTCAGAGCAACCAGCTGGCTGTCTTTGGTCAGAATATACTGGTTGTACTCTTCTGCTTCCTCGAACATTTCATCATAGCTGGATACAGAAGCCGCCTGTTCTGCCAGAAGCTGATTGTATCTGCCTGTTTCTTCAGCCAGCTGATGTCTGACATACAGGTCAGATATTTTCGGATACAGCAGAACAGCAAGTCCGCTGATCAGAAGAAGGAGAAACAGGAAGGTGGAAAACCTGCCCGATTTTTTCTTTTTCTTGCTCATGATAAAATGCCCTCTCTTATCCCTCAAAAGACAAACAAGGAAAGAAGAAGCCTCCTTTCCTTGCATGTTAAAAACTGTCTGCGATGCCGATGAATCATTCATCCGCATCGCTTCTGAAGCTGGGGATTGACTGCCTATTCAGCTTCAGATTCTTTTTTCTTTTTGTAGATCATGACAACTGCAGCTGCGCCGAGCAGAGCGGCTCCGCCCATGGTGAATGCTGCCGTTCCCATACCACCGGTTTCAGGTGCTGTCGAGTTGGCTACTTTGGAATCAACGATAAAGTCTGTTCCGGCTTTTTCGCTGTTGACTACGACCATGACAGGATCCTTGCTCAGGATATATCCATCAGGAGCTGCTGTTTCGTACAGATAGTAGGTTCCGGCTTTCAGGCCATCGAAATTCAGTTCGCCTTTTTCGTCAGTTGTCTTTGTGGCAATCGGTGTTTCTTCCTTTGTCGGATCTTTGATGTGGTCATACAGTTCGAAAGTTGCGCCTTCCAGAACTTTTTCATTATTCGCTGCGTCAATCTTCAGAACTTTAATACCGAATACATCAACTTCTACGATGTCTTCAATACTCGGTTCTTTGGAAGTAACCCATGCCTTGTTGGTATGCTTGCCAGGTGCCGGATTAGAGGTCAGGTCAGCATTATAGGTAACTACAAGCTTAGAAGCTTCTCTGACATCAACGTCTTCGATTACACCAGTGTTATAGAGTTGTTTCAGATCCAGAGCAATGTGGAAATCACAGTCATCGCATGTGCCCTTTGTATAGGTTGTGATGTCTTTCGTCGTTCCGTCTTTTCTGACGAGTTTTACATTGATGGATTCTTCATCCATAACAAATCCTTCGGACATGTCATCGTGCATGGTCAGGATATAGTCACCGGTTACGCTGACTTTTCCGCCTTCGGATTCAAACTTGAAGTACTTGAACAGATTGTCAGGCACGTTGGATTCCAGCTTGAAAGTTACTTTATCTCCAACTTCAACGGTTGAAGCGTCGATTACTTTACCCTCGCCATCAATGATAGTTTTGTCCATGCCAGGATAAGTAGTTTTTTCCTTATCTCCTGTTTCTGTAGATGGTCCATCTGTTGTGTCCGCAAATACAGGGGCAGCAAAAGTACCCAGGAACATGCTGGTACAGAAGATTCCGGTTGCGAGTTTCTTTAAGCAGTTCATAAAATTTTCCTCTCAGTGTTTTGTTCAGGGAAGATAAGCTTTCTTCTATCTTCCAGTTGGTAAACGTGACAGGAAAACCAGTATTTATATTCAGTTGATCGGAAGTGAGATGCGGGGAACACAGACCAGAAGATCCAGGTTTGACAGAAATTCATACCCTTAGCAAGCTGAAAATTCTGCGCAGAAAAGCAGATTACAGCCTGTGAATATAAATCCGTTATCCGGTACTCACGTCGAACTTAGTCAAATCAGAATTATGGTGATTTCATTTGTCAGACTTTATAGCATTCAGAACATTCCCGTGTTCTGCAGACCAGGTCTGACGGCTTATCCCTCCTGTCTATAACTTACGCAGCAGGAAGCGGAGTGGATAATGCAGCAATAGCAGCAACAGTTTCCAGAACAAACGACAAAAATCCAGTCATCCGGAAGGTGCTGCAGGTTTAAGTACTGAAGAAGAGTTCCAGTCATGAAATTGATCAGGTCAAAAAGATGGGCGGACCCATGAACCTGAATAATTCATGAGACTTTTCACAAATTCATTTTCAGAGTCGTTGTTTCC
>Cinder_p2__coassemble_3430_pt1 | contig 7373 bp, 3 predicted proteins | sample Cinder_p2__metabat2_low_PE_019 | metagenome-assembled genome bin Cinder_p2 | reverse complement strand
GTCTTCGGACCGGCCTTTTTTATGCCGTTTTTGCGCTTCTTCCTGTTTCCTTTTTCTTTTCTTCTTCTGTCTTTTCCTGCAGATCTGTCTCTGCATGTCTTTACTAAACACATTGAAAAAATAAGTAAATAACAGGACGGAAATTTAGAGTATGATGGTCATGTAACCGCATTCATGAATCTGTCTGTCAGGTCCCCTTTTCTGTTCTGTTGTGCTGCAGCTTTCGAAAACAGAACGCCGCCCAAGCCGTCCGCTTGCCAGCCTGTCTCCTGACAGAGACATGAATGCCTGCAGAAAGAGGAAAACATGAAAAAAGAAAGAATGCACAGAACAGCAGCCCTGCTGCTTTCTGCAGCCCTCTGCACGGGCACTCTGACCTCTCCTCTGCTTGCTCTTTCCCCCGCTGCATACCTCATGGAAGAGCAGACAGAATCAGATCTGGTCAGCGGTTCCGTCAAGAGAGCGCCTGCCACCGCGGATCTGGCAGCCAACGGCAATCTGGACTGGGTTCACATGAACAACAAGGATCAGTCTGCCTGGGCCGGTGCAGGAAACGGCCTGATCTCCGATATCACTCTTACGGGCACCCTGGCCCAGATCATGACAGATACGGATACCAATTTCGTTTATCCGGGATCGGCTGCTGACAACCACAGAGGCCAGGTCATCAATCAGCAGGGCGGCAAGACCACCTTCAGCCTGCCTGCTTCCACAGACACCCGTTATGTCTCCGTGTTCACCGGCTCCTGGGCCAGTACCGTGGAACTGCGGGTGCTGATCAATGGAGAAGTTCAGTATTCCAACCGCCACGGAAAACAGGACACTTCCAATGGAGCAGAAAGCTTCATCACCCGGTTCTCCTATCACACTCTGAGTGAAGATGACACCGTCACCGTGGAAATCGAAACCGTAGAATTGCTCAACTCCACCTATGGCAACCATTCCATCCAGGCCATTGTGCTCTCCGACACCCCGCAGGACTATGGTCTGCAGGAAGGCACAGGCACGGTGGAAATGAGAAATACCGAAGCACCGGAGCTGGCCAGTCTGTCCAGACAGGGCCAGCTGGACTGGGTCGTTCTGGATTCTACGGATTTTGGCAGCTTTAACCGCAAGAACACCGATACACCGGGCATCACCAGCCTGCAGCTCATCGGCAATACCGACTACGTAACCCAGAACACCAGAACCGCTTTGTCTATGCCGACGGCCTGTCTCCCGCCATGCAGAACACGCCCCAGCATAAGGGGCTGGTGTTCACCGGAACCAACAAGGGCTTCTCCTTCCAGGTGTCCGGCAGCACCGAAACCCGGACGCTGAACATCTATGCCGGCGCCTGGGCGGCCCGCATCAAAGTCACCATGGAAGTCAACGGTGTGCTGATCGGAGAAAAGACCTTTGAATCCACCGACACCACCGCCGGCACCCCGGCCAAATACACCGTCTTTGAACTGGACTATTCCACGGATTCTGCGGAGGACGAAGTCAAAGTCACCGTCGTGACAGACAAGCAGTATGACACCAGCTGGGGCAACATGAACATCTCCGGCATTACCTTGGGCAGCGAACGTCTGGAAGAAACCGGCAACCTGGTCAGTGCCATGGCCAAGAATGCGCCCGGTGCTGCGAATCTGAGTCAGGAAGGAAAGCTCGACTGGGCCTATTTCAATCACACTGATCTGGACAACTACGCCAGAAAGAAAAACGGAGAAGGCATCGAAAACATCACTCTTCTTGGCCAGCGCCAGAGCGATCCTCTGACCAGAAAGGTCAAGACCGGCTTCTTCTTTGAGGATGGTGTGGATCAGAATGGTGCCGATCTGGAACCTGTCAGCGATGAGCATCTGGGCAACGTCTTCCTCCATGAAGGCAGCGGCCTGGAATGGACTCTTCCGGCTTCCACCGACCTACAGTATGTCAACGTGTATGTAGGTGCCTGGGCAGCCGAAGCCCGTTTTGAAGTGCTGGTCAACGGCAAACTGGAAACCTCCACGCTGTTTGGCTCTTCCAGCACTGTTCCTGACACCACCAAGTATCAGGTGGTGCGCATGTCCTATCAGTGCGCCAGTCCCGACGATACGGTGACCATCCGGGCTGTTGTGGACAAAGCCTATGATCCCGCCTGGGGCAACATCAATATTTCCGCCATCACCCTGTCCGATGAAGCACCGGCTTCTGCAGTGGAAACCCTGAAAACCGATCACTGGAACGTAAACCATTCCGGCGGTGAAATCAGTTCTCTGCAGTGCATGATCGGCGGCGAAATGACAGACATTCCCGTCCGCACCGACTCCCGCGGCGGTGTGGCCTGGAAGATCAACGGCCGCAAGGTCATGATGAATGCCATGGACAGCGACGGCGACAGTCTGGTCTATTCCGGCAGACTGCGTGAGGGAGATCTGGATCTGGGTGTTACCCTGTCCTACTCCATCTCGGAAGACGACAGTCTGGACATCCGGGCCACGCTGAAAAACAATAAAGAAGAGCGGGCAGACATCAACAGAGCCAGCCTGCAGCTGGGATTCAACACCTATCTGGAATCCTATCCCGACTACAACGATCAGCTCTTCCCCACTCTGCTGCGCTGTGAAAAGACCCATCTGTGGGGCTACTTCACTTCCCCGTCCGGCAAGATCATGACCATTGCCACCGATGCTCCGGTTGCTTCCTACACTCTGGATTACGAAAGCGGCCAGCACCGCATCTATACGGCTTCTCTGGATCTGCTCCAGGCCGGCCAGCTGCCAGAACGGCATCCCGAAGGCATGGATCATCTGGAAGCTGGTGAAGAAAAGAGCTGGACGGTTTCCCTGAAACCCGCAGCCGAACGAAATGACCCCTCTCAGGTCAAGGATGTCATTGCCCGGAGCAGTGATCTGCCCATGATGGATGCAGACCGCTATACCCTGGATGAAAAGGAAACCAGCCAGATCACCATCCAGAGCCAGTCTGAGCTGAACACCGATCTGGAACTGACGGCTCCCGATGGCACCATTTCCACTCTGCAGGCCAAAAAGGGAGTAGACGGTCAGTATCATGCAGCCTTTGACGCAAAAGACAGAGCTGTCGGCGTCTATACCCTGAAAGCCCGCAATGCCGCCGGCTATATAGGAGAAATGAAGCTGACCATCCGCAATCCCTGGAGCTGGTATACACAGATGGCCAGAAAAGCTTCCGTGGAGGCCCGCCAGAAAGGTAGCTCCCATGCAGAAACTTTCTATGGCTTCTATTCCGCCTACATTGCCAAGAAATACTTCCCTGACACGGATCTGGACATTGCCGTGGATGAAATGTTCGAAGAAGTCTATCCGCTGATGTACGATCCGGCCACCGGAGATCCCACTTCCTGGGCCAACCGCATTCAGAACCACAGCACCACCATGGGAATCTTTGTGGACATGTATGAAAGCAGCGGCAACGAACAGGCACTTGCCAGTGCCGAACATCTGGCTGACTTCCTGCTCAAAACCCAGAAAGCCGACGGCGGCTACTACAACGGCAATACGGACTACACCTCCGTCATTTACCCTGCCAAGTCCATCATGGAACTGACCAAGGTGGAAAAACGCCTGATGAATGATGAGACAAAGAGTGAAGAAGTCCGCTCCTATAACCGGGAACGCTATGAACTCCACATGGCTTCCCTGGCTAAAGCCATGGACAAGCTGGTCCGTGTGGATGGCAACTTCGATACGGAAGGCCAGGGCACCTATGAAGACGGCGCCAACTCCTGCTCCGTCACCCAGCTTTCCGAATTTGCCCTGATGTTTGAAGAAGGCAGTGCCGAGCGGCAGAAATATGCCGAAGCGGCCGAGAAGTATCTCACCAGACATACCTCTCACCAGCAGTCCATCATCCCCGATTCCCGCATGAACGGCGGCACCCTGCGATTCTGGGAAGCCCAGTATGACGTGGAAATGGGTCTGACTTCCGGGGCGCCCAACATGATGAACTCTCCTCACGGCTGGTCTGCATGGAACATCTATGGCCTGTTCAACCTGTATGAACTCACAGGCAATGTGGATTATCTGGAACGCGGCATGAACGCCATGGGCAGCTGTGCACAGCTGATGGGCTTTGACGGCACTCTGCGCTGGGCCTTCATTGCTGATCCCTACCGGGAAACCAGACTTTTCGTCCAGGACGAAGAAAAGACTACGGAAGATAAAATCGTCGGCAAACATGTGGACACTGTCATCGGTGAACAGTATGTGGACATGATCAGTTACTGGTGGAAAGCTCCGGCCCACACCTGGGTACCCGGCTATACCGCCATGGGTGGTTCCGTCACTCAGGGCGCATGCTGTGACAACGACGTGCATGAAGTCTTTAAGGCTCTGGGGGAAGTAGCCCTGACCAAGGCCTATGTGGTCGAACAGGAAGACGGCTCTCTGGAAGCCTATAACTGTACCGCACAGGAAGAAAACGGATCTCTCGTCATTACCCCTGATGAAGATGTGGTTTCCAACATCAGCCTGCAGCTGAAAAAGGACAGAGAAGTGACCGTTCACTTCTGGAATGGCGATCAGAGCCAGACCATTGAAGCCGGTCTGCCCGTCTGGATGTCCACTGCTGAAAACTGCGTAGACATCGAGTCTCTGGATAAAGAAGCCAGACTGGATACCCTGCAGGTGGAAAACGCCGCTCTGACGGAAGACTTTGATCCGGAAGGTTCTGAATTCTCCGTTTCCCTTCCGGAAAATACCGCTTCTGCCAGCGAAGGCAGCACGATCTATATCAACGGAAACCGGGTGGAAAACAATCAGGGCTTTGTCCTCGATCTGGCCAGACCCATGGACGTGCAGGATGTCATCATCACCGTCAAATCACCCCTGCAGTCTGCCAGCAAAACCTACATTCTCCATGTGGATTCCCTGGGAGATAATGAAATCGTCGATCCTGCCGGCATGACTGTCACCACAGGCAGCTACAACCCCGACAATGGTACGGAAGGACCTGCAGCCTATGCGGTAGACGGCAATACCAGCACCCTCTGGCACACCAGATGGAGCGGCGGCACCGTAGGCATGGAAGACCGCTGGATCCAGTTTGATCTGGAAGAAGCCAGAGAAATCAGCGGCCTGCGCTATCTGCCCCGCTCTTCCGGTCAGAACGGCAACATTCTGGGCTGGGAAATCTGGACCAGTACGGATCATGGAGAAACCTGGACCACCGCAGCCAGTGGAAACTGGGCCAACGAAACAGGCTGGAAGATGGCTTCCTTTGAACCTGCTGAAGTCACCACTGTCCGTCTTGTACCCACCCAGACCCATGGAGAGTACGCCAGTGCAGCTGAAATCCGTCTGGTTGCCGCTAAGGACGCAACTCCTTCTAAAGAAGCCAACAAGACTCTGCTGGCCATGGCCATCACCCAGGCGGAAGCTCTGGATCAGGAAGAAACCCTCAAGGGCGTCAACGAACTGGTTGTGCAGAATTTCCATCAGCGTCTGGAGGAAGCCAGAACCGTGATGGCAGATGCTTCTGCCAGCCAGGAAGAAGTCAATAATGCCTGGAAGGCTCTGTGTCAGGCCATTCACATGCTGAGCTTTACCACCGACAAGACAGAACTGGCTGCTCTGATTGCTCAGGCCCAGAGTCTTCTGGACAACAACCATTCCCAGAATGCATCCAGAAACGCTCTGGAAGAAGCTCTTGCCTATGCCCAGAGTGTTATGGATGATCCTGCAGCTCTGGATGATCAGAGTATTGCCGAAGCGGTCAGCCGGCTGAAAGCTGCCATCGAAGGCTTTGAACCCGATGCACAGCTGGATACTTCTCTGCTGGAATTCCTGCTGGAACAGACCACCGGCATTGACGAGTCCCTCTATATGAGTCAGTCTCTGGAAGAATTCCATGCAGCAAGAGAACATGCCCAGAGCGTGCTGGATTCTCCTGAAGATGATGCCCAGATCCAGACTGCCGTCACCAGACTGCATACAGCCTGGCTGAACCTGCGCCTGAAAGCAGACGAAAACCTTCTGCAGGAACTGGCTGGACTGAAAGCGGAACTGGAAACCTTCGATCTGCAGGTTCTCAGCGCTGACCAGGCTGATCAGGTGGTCTTCATGATGAACCGCATGAACACCATCATGAAGGCACCGGAAACGGAAGCCAGGGAAGTTGAAGATCTCATCGACGAAGCCAGAGACCTTCTGGATACTCTGCCTGAAGAAGCCAGAACAAAACCGGCTGACAAGCCTGAAGACTCTCTCAAACCAGAAGACAAACCCGCTGAAGAACAGAAGACCACTCCCGACAACAACAAGCCCAAAACGGATTCTTCCACTTCAAAGAGTGTGAAGACCGCCAGCGTTCTGCATGCCGGATTCTTTGGAAGTCTTCTTGCGGCAGCAGCAGGCACTCTTCTGATTTCCCGCAGAAAAAACAGAAAATAGAATCCGGGTTTTATGACTGTTCTTTTAACGAGAGCAGCATCTCCCCAATCCCCAATAAGCATGCATCCCCTGTTCCAGTCTCTGGAACAGGGGATTTTCAGCTTTATAACAGGCAGATGCTTCAGTTTTCATCCAGCATGGTCTGCGTCATGTCCTGCAGAACCTGCCGGATCTGGGGCAGATCTTTCACCTGCTCGTGGATGCCGGCGGAATCCAGCAGACGGATATCCCGGACACCGGCTGCAGCTGCACTGCGGATGCCGGAGAGCGAATCTTCAAAAACAGTGCACTCTTCCAGAGGAACACCGATCACCTGTGCCGCTTTCTGGAACATGGCGATCTTGTTTTCGTAGGTGCCATCATCGTAGACGATATTTTCCGGGCGGATCCATTTATCCAGATGAAAGCTTTCCACAAAGAAATCGATATTGGGCTTGATGGAAGCCGAAGCAATGGTAAAGGGAATTCCCCGCTCTGTCAGCGAATCAAACAGTTCTGGTGCTCCCTTGATGAGATGAAAGTTCTCCGTATCTTCTCTGCAGAAATGACGGTAGGCTTCCTCCTTGCGAAAGGAATAGCATTCCTCCTTCTGAGGATCTTCTTTTCCATCATTGAGATAGCGGATAATCTGCACATTGGGTTTGCCATTCATATGCTGATGGAGTTCTTCTGCCGTTATCCCCCGTCCTCTGATTTCTTGGGCCATCTGGCTCCAGGCCTTGACGTGCTTGTCGTTATCCAGAAACAGCGTTCCGTTAAAATCGAAAATGACACCTTTCATAATTTCTCTCCTGTCTGTCTTCTTTCTGGTAATTCTGCTTTTACAGAATACCACCTGCTTCAGCAGCCTTCCTGCACACCAGGTAAAATGCTCCAATTCTGCTCCAGATTTCAGAAAATAAAAAGAAGGGATCCAGCGAAATTGCTGAATCCCTCTTACATATCGTATCCGGCTTTGTCCTATTTTTGCCTTGCGGC
>Cinder_p2__coassemble_2701_pt1 | contig 10258 bp, 6 predicted proteins | sample Cinder_p2__metabat2_low_PE_019 | metagenome-assembled genome bin Cinder_p2 | reverse complement strand
GCAATCCAGCACCAACGCTCCCAAGGCCAGACCCAAAAAGCGAGTAGCAGCTTACGCCCGTGTGAGCACACTTCTTGAAGAGCAGGCCTCCAGCTATCAGACGCAGGTGAACTTCTATAACGAGTACATCAACAGTCGTGAGGACTGGGAGATGGTCAAAGTGTACGCCGACGAGGGCATCAGCGCGACCAACACTAAGCGGCGTGAAGGTTTTAAGGAAATGGTCCATGACGCTCTGGACGGAAAGATCGACCTCATTATCACAAAGTCCATCAGCCGCTTTGCCCGCAATACGGTAGATTCCCTTCAGACGATCCGCAAACTCAAGGAAAAAGGCGTAGAGGTCTACTTCGAAAAGGAAAACATCTGGACTCTGGACAGCAAAGGTGAGGTACTGCTGACGATCATGTCCTCGCTGGCGCAGGAAGAAAGCCGATCCATTTCAGAGAACGTGAAATGGGCCACTCGGAAACGCTTCGCCGAAGGGAAAGCATCAGTGGCGTATTCGAGATTTCTGGGTTATGACAAGGACTTCAAGATCAACGAGGAAGAAGCAGCCACGGTCAGGAAAATATTCGGCTGGTTCCTGCAGGGTCACAGCTATATTGGAATATCCCGAATGCTTAATGATGGCAATTATCCAACAGCCTCAGGTAAGGGAAAATGGAATGACAGCACAGTCAAACGAATCCTTACCAACGAAAAATACAAAGGCGATGCCCTGCTTCAGAAGACTTACTCCGTTGACTTTCTGACAAAAAAATATGTGGTCAACACCGGAGAGGTCCAGCAATACTACGTGACCGAACATCACGACCCGATTATCGATCCTGAAGTGTTTGACAGAGTGCAGGTTGAAATCGCCAACCGCACCCAGCGAAAAAGAGGATACGCCTTTTCCGGAAAACTGATCTGCGGAGAGTGCGGAGAGCGCTATACCCACAAGACCTGGCACTCCACAGACAAGTACAAGAAAACCATCTGGCAATGCAAGGGCAAGTTCAAAACGAAACACTCCACCTCGTTTCTGACAGAAGCGGAAGTTGAACAGGCATTTGTGAGCGCGGTCAATAAAATGATCAGCCGGAAAGATGACCTCCTGCCGACGCTCAATAACACCCTCAAATCCGGCCTTGGAATTGATGAGCTTGAAGAGCAGGCGCAAACGATCACAGAGCGCCAGAAAACAATTGAAAGCCAGCTCACAGATCTGGTTGACGAGACCACTCAAAGCCCGCTCACCGTCCGGACTATAGATACTCTTTCTGAAGAGTATGGCAGACTGGATCATGAGTTTGGTGAACTGACGAAGGAGATCAGCAAGCGACAAAGCAGGCTGTATCGAATCCAGGAATATTGTGAGAATCTCACCTCAACCAAAGTGTTCGACGCTTACGACGAGGACAAATTCCGAAATATGGTGGATAGCATAACGGTTCTGGCCAACAAGGAACTGTGCTTCAAATTCATGGATGGCAGTGAAGTCACTGTCAAAGTTTAAAAACATAAAAAGCGTTGATCTGACCGAGCAGGGTTGCAGATTAACGCTTTTTATATTGGGTCTGTTCAAACGGCCTTGTATCCCCCTCATCAGCGCAACGAAATACAGGCGGTTTTCTTATTTATGCTTTATATAAGGGGTATTTTTTGTATCCTTCTTCCTCAATGCGGTAGGCAGCTGCGGTGGAGTTCAGATACTGCACATAGTTTTCCAGCACCTGAATGTAGCTGCCAAACACCGGTTCCAGGGAAGCAAACTGCTCCTGCAGGCTGGTGGAAGCCGGAGACTGCCAGATGGAACCCGCATAGTTCATCCGGGATTTCATCTGATCAAAGACCGCCTGGATTTCGCTCTGGCTGGCCTTAATCTGGGTGGCAAAGCTGTTGAGATCTTCGCTTGTGACTAACATGGTTGACATAATTTTTCTCTCTTTCTAAAGGTTGATGGTTCAAAAGCCGGATTAAAGCATTCTGGCGCTGGCGGCTCTTTCGTTCTGCAGCGCGCAGTACACATCGGTACTGTGGCTCAGACAGCTGCCATAGGAGTCGGTGACTTCCTTCAGGCGCATCAGATCCGGTCTCAGGGATTCTGCTTTGGCCGCAAAAGCAAGGGAGTCAGCACCCTGCCAGGTGCTGTTAACATCCGCAATCTGTCTGCAGATGCGGTTGATCAGTTCTTCATACTGGCCGGACAGCGCCTTCATGGCCGTGCCGGCTTCTCTCAGTTCGTTGAGTTCTACCTGAATTCTCATGTTGTTGGATTCCTTTCTGGCAGAAGGTTCTTCCTTCCGCGATCAATCATTTTCTGTTTTTCTATCGTTCTGTTTTGTTGTCTTTATTTCTGAATTGGGATTCAGTGCAGGGCTTCAGGCTTCTGCAGGCTGAATTTGGTGTGCCAGGCGCTCAGATCGTCGCTTAGAAAATCCGGCCCCATATAAAGCCAGTCGCCCTCCAGCACCCGGTTTTCTTCAAAGGTGCCTGTACCATCCAGCACATTGCCATCCAGATCCATCAGCACACAGGGCACCTTCAGCTTCCATTTCCTGGCTGCCTCTTCCAGAAACTCAGAGACGGGAAGATCCGGATCCACCAGAACTTTGCGGACCACATTGATTTCCGGTGATCCGATGGTCAGCAGAATCTGTTCTTTTTCCAAATGACCTAACCTCCTTCCGCATCCGAAAGCGGCAGCAGTCTGCCGCATACCGGCTCTTCTTCTTCGAAATAGAGAAGATTGCCGGCTTCCTGTCTGCCCCTTCTTTTGAGCACAAACTGGTGCTCGCTGTAGTCATGGCCCACATAGAGCAGTGAACTATTCTGCACCTTCTGCAGGATGGCCGGATCCATGAGCAGAGACTGATCCTGTGGCAGACAGAGAATGCTGATGTGTTTCGAGCTGGTGATGGGCCCGATGCCTAAGAGCGGATCCTGGCTTTTCCAGAAAGACAGCAGCTGTTCCAGGGGCTGTTTCAGTCTTTCCAGGGCACAGACAATCACCAGGCTGCGCTTTCTGCTCCAGCAGAGCGGTCTTCCATCCATCGTGGAAAAGCCCAGGAAGAAAGGCGGCAGAGAAACCAGATCCTTCAGACCCGGATTATCCGGCAGCAGGACCAGCTGCTCCTGCCCATTCTGCTTTCTGCTTCTTTCCTGCTTATCCACAGGGCTGCTGAGCACAAAAGACTGTATCTGATGGTCTTTCCGGGAAAGGCAGAGACCTTTTCCATTCCCTTTTGGGGTAGAGCACAGCTGACCGAAAAGCAGATACAAAGACTCTCTGTCCTGACTCTGAAAGGCCATGCGCAGATCCATTTTTCCGGCCAGTCTGGCATCCGCGTTCTCCATGGAAGAGCAGACCACCACCAGATTCAGATGGCTGGCTAAAAGCAGTTCCTCCATCAATGGGTGTTCCCTGCATTCTCTGGTGGTCATGACCAGCACAATCTTTTTGTCTTTGTTCTGGTCCACCAGCTGCCAGAGGGCAGTTCTCGAAATAGTCCGTGCAGCCTCCAGGCCGGAAACCTGCTCTGTTTTGAGCACAATCCTGTCTTGGCAGGACTGAATTCTGGACAGAGTCAGTTCAACGTCCCTGTTTTCCCCCAGCACAAGCAGGTTTTCTCCTGATTCCAGAAAAAGAGGAGCCAGACTGGAGATCTGATCTACAAAGGCAAAGGCTTCCTGGCTTTGTGGACTTTCAAAGGCCGTCAAAAGCAGCCTGCCCGGAATTTCGGCCTGAACGGCCAGTTCCTGAATGCGCATGGCCATGGTTTTTTCTGTTTTCTGCTTTAGCGGTCTGCGGTTTTCATCGCATTCCACAAACACCTGTGATCTTTCACAGGGCAGCCTGGAAAACAGGGCCCGGCCTGTTTTTTCCTGCTCGGATCCGGAGACCTGCAGAATGAATTCCCCCGGTCTTTTCAGCTCGGCGGCCTGGCCATGACCCAGCACCTGTCTGGAATCAGACTGGTCGTGAACGCTGAAGCAGAGCCTGCTGCGGGAGTTGGACCAGATCTGTTCATCCACAATGCCGGCGGGTTTCTGGGTGGCCAGAATCAGATGGATGCCAAGGGACCGGCCGATTCTCGCTGCCTCCTGCATGTAAGCCATAGCTTCAGGAAACCGGGATTTCATCTGGGCAAACTCATCCACCACAATGAACAGATGGCTGATGGGATCTTCGGGATGCCAGCTGTTCAAGGAGGCCACATCCTGAATGGCAAAGGGATGCTCAGCCGAGAAGGCCTGCAGCCTTTTCTGCCGGTGCGCCAGCTCCTGATCCAGGGCTGCCTGGAGTCTTGCAAAATCACTCTGTTCCAGATTGGTCAGAGCCCCCGCAAAATGGGGCAGTCCCTGAAACTGGCTGATGAAGGCGCCGCCCTTGAAGTCAATGAGCAGAAACTGAACCAGCCTGGCGCTGTTGTGCAAAGCCAGCTGCAGCAGCACACTGGCCAGTCCTTCACTTTTCCCCGATCCCGTGGTACCCGCAATCAGAGCATGAGGTCCTTCCACTTCCAGATCCCACTTCACTTCCTCGCCCTGTTCATTCACTCCCAGCACCACTTCCAGAACGGCCTGTTCTTTTCGAAAATCATCTGCCTGCACACTTTTCTCCTGCAGCAGTGCAGGCCAGCCGGCAGACGGGTTTCTTCTTTTGCCGGGTTCGCTTAAAAAGGCACACAGAATCTTTTCCCTGGATCGGACGGCTGGATCCAGCCGGATCATGCCGTTTGTTCTGGCCAATTCAGGATCCATCACAATCCAGGAAGCATTAATCTGTGCTGCCAGCCGCTCTTCAAACTGGCTTTTTGTACAGAGAATGGTCCATTCCACTTCCCTGTTTTTGCCGACAGCCTGCAGGAATTCTTTCAGAGTCGCAAAGTGCAGTCTCTGGCCTTCCAGAAGACCGGAGGGCAGTTGTTCCATCCACTTTTTACTCCAGTCCGGGGTGCCGATCCGCACAAACCGGCGGTCTTCTTTCCACACCATCCAGTTCCAGAGCAGAAACTGATCTTCCATTTCTGCCAGGCTGATCTTCCCCAGCTGAAGCACCTCATTCCTTTTCAACATCTGAAACGTCTGGCTCCACAGGCTGGCCCCTTCCATGGCTTCCAGAGCCTGCACGGCTGACTGCTCTTTCTGGTCATAGCGGATGGCCGGCAGGCTGAAAGCCGGTCTGCTCTGTCTGGTTTCCAGTACGGGGAGTGTCCACTCCTCTGTCTTTTGGCTTCCTTTCCAGGCGTCATCCAGTCTGGACAGCGAAGCTTTCTGTCGTTCAAATGCCAGACGGTATCTGGCATTTTTCTCCTGGAGGACTTCTTCCTGCTCTTTGAGATAAGCCAGATACAGCTCTTCCTGCTTCTGTCTGTTGTGCACCTGCCCTTTCTGACCGATGCGGCGGTTGATGAGCCCATAGGCCAGAAAGGCCGCTGCCATGGTCATGGAGGTGGAAGACATGCCAAGAACCGTGGACCAGTCACTGCCTGGTTTCAGCAGCATGGTGCCGGCGCTGGCCAGAGAGGACACCATGATCATCAGCGAGGGTCCCAGAACGGAAAACCAGTGAGGAGAAGGCGCAGCCGGGACAATTCCCGGGGCTTCCAGAGAAAAGGTCTCCTCCAGCATGGGAGCACTGATCACGGCCTTTCCATCACTGACCCGCTCCAGCAGGATTTGTCTGGCAGGGAGGATGTTTCTGTCTGGTACAATGCCGCTTCGATACTCTTCCGGAATGTCCATCAGCAGCAGGCCCGGCAGGAAGACCAGCCGGATCAGACCGGTGGAAAGCTGGCCCAGGGGCCGGAGAACAGTTTCAGAGTCCACCAGAATCCCGTTTCGATAGAGAGGATTGGTCAGCGAAAGAGGCGTGAGCACATACCCGTCCTCTGTTTTCCGTATTTCAAAATGCCTGCGGGAGATGCCCGGAATGGCAAACTCTTTGCGTTCCAGCACAAACCGCTCTTCCAGTTTTCGGATAATCCAAAACCGTTCCGGAGAAACTTCCCGCAAAGGCATCCTGTGTGTTCCAGCCCTGTTTTCCTGAAGAAGTTTCCCGGTCTGCATCTACGCTTTCCTGGCAGCCTTTCTTCTCTTGATCAGGCGGAACACAGGGATGGAAGCCAGAACCGCACCCAGAGCCAGAACCGGACCGGTAATGTCCACCGCACCGGTATTGTCGGAATACAGCACCTGGTTGCCGCCTCTGGCTCCGACGATTTCCGAGTGGTGCAGCACCCCGTTTTCTTCAATCTGCACCAGGGCCGGGCCTTCCACCTGGACTTCCACATAGGTCTTGCCAAAGAAGTTCTTGCCCGTCTGGGGTTCTTCCACTCTGGTTTCGTTGATGTAGACGTTCATGGTCTGGGGGTTAAAGCCGTACCATTTCCAGGTGGTGATGCCGCCCACGGTGACAGAAGAAGTCATGGAACGGGCTGCCGGTTCAGCCTGGACAGAAAGAGTTCCCTTTTCATCCAGAGAGAAGGTAATTTCCGAAGTGGTATTCATGGCGGAAATGGTGGTTTTCACCGGTTCCGGAATTCTGGCAATTTCCACTTCCTGACGCACCAGCTGGCTGGCCAGATCTCTGGCTTCAATGGAAGCTGTAATGACCGCCTGGGGATTGTCCTGCAGAGCCTGTTCCAAGCTGGAAGCCGCAATGGTTTTGCCGTCGATGGAAAATTCCATCTTTTCCAGTTTTCCGTTCTGTACATTCAGAGAAGCAGGTACTCCGGCTTCCAGATACAGGCGTTCTCCGGCCTGCACCTTTTCTTTTCCGCTCCAGACTTCCAGAGCAGGTTTCTGTTCTGCAGCTTCGATCTTCTGTTCAGCAGAAGGAACTTCCGGACGAATCTGTTCAGCAGAAACTGCTGCAGGTGCACTCTGCTGCACAGGCTGAGCCACAGGAGCTGCAGCCGGCTTTTCTTCTCTTGTAATGATCCAGCTCTGCAGTTCTCCCAGGGCCGGGTGAATCAGAGTCAGCTTCATGTCTCCGTCAAAGGGCAGGCGCAGTTCCATCAGGGCAGAATCGCAGAAGAGATCACTCTGAATCCCGTTTTTCTCAGCCCGCACAAAGCAGCCCTGATAATCGCCATCCAGTTCGATGTTCAGCAGGCCATCCTGCAGACGGACAACGCTCTCTGCCGCCCAGTCAGAGACAACAGAAGGAGCCTTCATGATCTTCAGGCTGCGCAGAGTCTGGTTGCCGTGTTCATCCCGGGCAATCACCGTCAGGTTCTGGTTGCCTGGCTGCAGGTGGACGGATTCAGCCTTTCCCAGGCTGGTGCCATCCAGAAAGGTTTCCCAGGTAAAGTCGGATTCATCGCTGATGATGAAGCTCAGCTCCTTTTCTTCCGTGATCCACAGAGTGTTTCTGTCCAGACCAAAATCCACTTCCGGTCCGGTCCAGTCAGCCTGCAGAATCTGTTCCCGGCTTTCCAGAATGGTGCCTTCTTCATCGCACAGCTGCCAGGAGAGCAGAATCTCGCCATCCTGTTCCAGCTCCATTTCCGGCTGGCTCATTCTGGTGCCGTTGACCAGAATGACGGAGCGTTCAAAATCAGCTTCTTCAGGCAGTTCAACGCGGAGCACTCTGCCAAAGATGGAAGCCTGCAGGGATTTGCTCAGGGGAGGGTTCTGGACAGGTTTTGTGGTCTGTTCGGGGGCAGGAACAGGAGCTGGTGCAGAAATTTCTTCTCTGCTTTCTTCAGCAGGACGTTCTTCAAAATGATCTGCGGGCACCTGTTCGCTCACGGGCTGTTCAGGAGGAACAGGGGCAGGATTAAAAGTCATCAACATAAATAGACATTGACCGGTCGCTGTCCTGTTTCCTTCCTTTCTAATGGTTCACTGACCGGTCCATGGAAACAGGACGATGATTCAGAATGAAAAATGATGGTTTAAAACAGAGCTCTTTAACTCTCATTCCCTGTTTTCGGAAGAAGAGAGGGCCTTGTCATGCAGTTCCAGCAGCGCTTTTCCCTCCTCTTCCACGCTCAGGGCCTGGCGCAGGGGCTCTGGCCACTCCACAGGATTTCCGGCAGCCTGCATCCAGAGAAGATAAGCCGCCATGGATCTGGCTTCTTCAGGTCCGGGCTGATGGCTTTTGGCAATCTTCAGCAGAAGTTCCATCTGCTCGGTGGTAAGCCGCAGATTCTGCAGCAGCAGGCTCTGGCAGAGCAGAGCCGCCTGTCTGCAGCCATCCAGCTGGCCATCCAGGCGCACCAGCAGAGCACTCATTTCTTCCAGGGAAACCTGCTGACCGCAGGCAATGGCAGTCAGCTTTCTGGTGGAAGCAAAAGCTTCCTGTTCCGGGATCCTCTGAAGCAGCAGAGTACAGAGGCCCGGATCCTGCAGAGTCAGTCCTTTCTGCAGCAGGCTCATGGCCAGATCCGGTTCTTCCAGCAGCCGCTGTTCCAGACCGCGCTGGCAGAGCAGCATGTAGAAGCGTTCTTTCTGTTCATCTTTAGACAGTCCGGGTTCTTCCAGAAGATGCAGCACATCCTTCTGAATGGCCGGTGTTTCCTCTTTCCAGAAGGCGCTGGTACCCGAAAAGCTTTGCGCCAGCAGAGCACCCATGAGCACCAGCAGGCCATAGCGGGTGCGGGAAGAAACCAGGGGACTGAAGTCGGCCCGCAATTCCTTCAGGGAGCTGTATCGTTTTTCCGGGTTATGCTGGAGCAGCCTTCTGGCGATGCGGTCCTTTCCAAAGAGCTGTATATAGAGCTGGCCCAGGCCATACTGGTCTGCCCGCTCATCCAGCGCCGCACTTCCTTTTGCTTCCGGCGGCAGGGCCTGAGGATTGGAAAGCAGAATCTGTCGGCTTCCAACGGGCAGAACCGAGTTGAAATCCGCCAGAAAGACCTTTCCGTTTTCATCCACCAGGATGTTGTCGGCTTTTAAATCCAGGTACAGAAACCCATGATCATGAATGACTTCCAGCAGACAGAGCACCTGGGAAAAAATCCGCTTCTTCTCTTTGGCGGGCAGTCTGGTTTTCAGCTTTTCCTGCAGGGTTATCCCCGGACACCAGGAACGGATCAGACAGAGCTGTTGGTCTTCTTCAAAGGCATCCAGCAGAGCGGGAAAACCCGGATGATCCAGAACGGACAGCAGGCTCGCTTCCTGCTGGAGCTGGTGAAGCAGCACGGGATCGGCCTGGACATGGACTTTGCGGCACACCGCTTTTCTGCCGGAGATTTCATCCAGCAGCAGAAGCACACGGGACTGCTCATCCTGCTGCAGGATGTCCAGCAGCTGATAGCGGCTATTCATGGAACACCGCCTGGGTGTTGCCAAAGCGAAGCACCATGCCCTGGCGCAGCCGCATTTTGCGGATCACCTTCTTTTCATTGAGGAAGGTGCCATTGGTGCTGCCCAGGCTGGTGATGTAGCACCGGCCCTGATCGCAGGTGATGCGGGCGTGATGCAGGGAGACGGAGGGATCCTCCAGGTGAATGGTGCAGGAGACATGTCTGCCGATTTCCGTGGTTTCAAACTGCAGCTCATGGCGGATGCCATCGATTTCCAGACAGCTGCAGCTGGCAGGAGCAGATCCAATGACTTCCGTCTTCATGCCGGGAGCCAGAACAGCGCTTTCTCGGACGGGAGCAGGGATGGGATCTGGCATGACAGCTTCTTTCTGCAGCAGATCATTCCGGAAAAACGAGGACGAGGAAGCCTCTGTCTTTCGAAAGACAAAGCCTTCCGTCTTCTGCTCTTTTCGCTTTTCCATGGTTTCCAGCTGTCTGTCCCGCTCCAGCACCGGATCAGAAATCTGCGGGGACCTGGAAGCATATCTTGCGGTAGCCGGTTCCTTGCGGCGGTAGCCTTTTGCGGGTTTGAAGCGTTCCAGAAAGCTTTTGTGGACAAACTGGCTTTCCAGATCCTGCAGGCCGCAGAGCACTTCCGGCAGGCTGATGGCCTGGTTGGAGAGCGAGCAGAACAGATAGCCGAAGATTTCATAGATCCCCGGCATCTGCATGGCCTGAGAGAGTCTCTGCAGGCAGAGGGTGGTCTGCGCCTGAAACAGGGGTCTGCAGGAAGGCAGCACCGGCAGAGGGGCAAACCAGAATTCATCCCCCATGGCCGAGACATAGATCCCTTCCAGATCCAGCAGCAGAGCATGGCTGCGGCTGGTAAAAATGAGTTTCTCCAGCAGAGAGCTCAAAAACTGGTAAGCTTCCTTTCGGGTAAAGACTGTTTCTTCCAGAAAGTCGGACAGGGGAATCAGCTGCTCTGTTGAATACAGCAGTTCCCCCTTTTCGGC
>Cinder_p2__coassemble_2625_pt1 | contig 10674 bp, 7 predicted proteins | sample Cinder_p2__metabat2_low_PE_019 | metagenome-assembled genome bin Cinder_p2 | reverse complement strand
CACTGTGACAGGCCTGCAGACGGAAAACAGCGAAGACTGTATTACGTTAAGCTGGTTCAGTGGTCAGGAAGATGACCTGAGCGGCTACAGAATTTACAGACGGAAAGAAAATGAAGTAGATTTCAGGCTCATCGGGCAGAAAAAGGCAGAAGGCAGCTACAACTGCCAGTTCCAGGATTATTCGATCATTGGAACTCCCGGAACCTATATCTACAAAGTGGAAGCTGTGGATGACTGTGGCAATACTTCCTTTATGACCAGTGATCCGGTGATTGTCCTGAAAGATCAGAATCATGGTCTGCCTGTGGCAGTCATCAACTGTGAATCCATCATGGAGGCTGGTGCTGAATACATCATCGATGGCTCTCTCTCGAGTGATAATTCGAAAATCGTCTCCTGGCTGTTCGACTTTGGAGATGGAACTTCCAGCACAGAAAGCAGACCCGTTCATGTCTACGAGAAGGCAGGCACTTACACCATTACTCTTACGGTTACGGATGATGAAGGAAATGAATCCTCTGTCACCAAGGAGGTTGAGGTCAGAGAAGTCAATACCATCGGCACTGTGAAAGTGCGGGTAATCGACGAAAACAACAAGCCTGTTTCCGATGCACCTGTTTACTTCAACCTGGGGCAGCCGGATCAGGTTATCCATAAAACCGACCGGGATGGATATGCCTCCTTCTCTTCGGAAGCAGGACGCTATACCATCGGCTGTCTGATGACCAACAATGAATGGCTTCCTGCCAAGAGGGAAATCCTGATTACACCTGGCAGCGAAACTGCCGTCTATCTGCGAATGATTCATCAGCCCATGCTGGAAGGTCAGTTTGAAATCAACCGAATGACCTTTGAAGAAATCGAAGCAGCCGGCATTGATCTGTCCGATCCGGAAAATCAGTACATGCTGAAGGTCAATGTCCAGCTGAAATACGGTAAGGAAGTCATCAATACTTCCTTCCTGTATAACGAGACAACTAACATCAGCATCAACCGCCCCTGCATTATCAATGTGGGTTCCGGCGGTTCGCAGAGAAAGGTCACCTGCTATGGATACAAGATTCAGAAACCGGATGATCCTGAACAGTATGAAATGGCTGTTGCCATTCTGGATCTGCCTGTGGAAGCTTCCTGTCTGAAGGAATTCTTCGATGTCAAACTGCATATCATCAACAATGCCGCTTCTGATTTTGTCATGGAAAACAATACGGTGACCCTGAATGTTCCGGAAGGCCTGTCCCTGATCAGCGCAGAAGGTTATTCCTCCACTGCCTCAGTCCAGATTCCCTCTATTCCCGGACAGACACAGAAGACCATTTCCTGGATGCTTCGCGGCGATCAGACCGGAGAATATGATCTGAGTGCTGATTTCATTGGAACAATCAGCCAGTTCAACGAAACCATGACCATGGAATTCGTTTCTCCGGATAAGATTCACGTCTACGGTCTCTCGGATCTGAAACTGACCGCTCTGGTCAGCAGAACCATTGAAAATGACACGTTCTATTTCGATCTGGCTCTGACCAATCAGGGACAGGCACAGGTCAACCTTCCTTCTCTGGAGATTACAGATAACGTGCTCAATTCTTATCTGGAATGGGAAGAAAAGGATGAAGAGGGAAATCCTGTAGAAGGATCGAAAAACCGGGATGTCCGGGTCAGCCTGCTTAATCAGCTGGTTGAAAATGAGCTGGGCGTCTCGACCAGTTATGGCAGGGATGATGTGATCCAGAGTCTTGGTCCTGGTGAAACTCTGAGAATGGAGTATGCAGCCTATCATGTAGCCGGTTTCCAGAATGATTTCATTCTTAAGGAAAGCATTCAGCGGATTGCCGAAGGCTATGGCCTGCAGTTTGAAATCATCGAGCAGGATCTGGTTCGCGACAGTCTGGAGCATGCATCAGAGAAAGTTCAGGACATCTGGACTAATCCGCAGAAGAAATCGGAGCTGGATGCAATTCTGGATGACTATTCCTATTTCTATGTCAGAGAAGCCCTCGAATGGGACAGTAAATATCTGGATCTGGATCCTTCCGCCATTTATGAACCAGCTTATGCGCAGATGAATATGGATAAGGTCTTTGGTGACCAGAACGCACAGGCTCTTGCCAGAGAATGGATCCGTCTTCTGCAGATTGACTCTTCCTGGAAAGAAGCGCTCAGCCAGACTGTACAGGCCGATAAGGAAACCCTGATGAAAACAGCAGCTGCTGCCTGGGGCGAATGGCTTGTGGAACAGTCCCTGATGGATGATTCACAGCTTCAGCTGCTGCAGGACAGGCTGGAATCTGCCTCATGTCTGCGTCTGATGACCAGTGCACTCTTCGATGCAGGGTATGACACATTCCTGGAAGAAACCCTTCCTGGCGTCGAATTCAGTGCTGCTCAGAAACAGGAGGCAGCTGAAAAGCTGACTGCGCTTCTTGCCCAGGAACTGTCTGTAAAGGTTCCTGAGTCCTCCGGACTCTTTGAGCAGACGACAGGATGGACCAGTATATCATCCTTTACGCAGCTGACAGCCTCTGTTCTGGAGCTGAATACAGCCAGACAGATTGCCAGCGGTCTGCCGGATCTGTTTGAAAGAGGTCTTCCGGAATCTGTCAATCTGAAGAGAATTCTTTCAGAGATTTCTGATCTGCAGAACACCTGGTGGAAAGACAAACTGGAACGAATTCTCCAGTTATGGCAGACAACACAGACGGAGGAAAAAGATGATCCTGCCGCTGCTGCTCTGCTCTTGATCACAAACGAATTTGATTTTACCGAAGGACTTCTGGCGCAGAATGCCAGAGAGATTTATGGCAGTGCCGAAGAAGATTTCGATTCCTGTGACCCCTATTACACTTCCACTCTGATCCTCCAGATCGCCTCCATCATGAGCATGTCCCTGAGCAGTTAGCTCAGAGCCTGTGATCTTGAGAATCTGACGGATGCTTCCGCTCAGGAAACGCTGGTCATGCTGCGCAGTCTGATCAGAATGCGGATTGTCAGTGAACGGGCCTTCAGCGTTTATGCAGAACGGGCTTTCATGGATTACGTCTATATGGATCTGCTCAACAGAGTCAATTCGGCCAGGTCTGCCTCCTATCCATCCTTTAATGCGTATTACACGGAGCGGCTTGCTCAGCTGCAGTCTTCCAGAGATGAACTCTTCAGTCTGCCGCAGAACAGTCTGCAAAGACCCGAAGCGCCGGAAGTTTCCATCGACTGGCGAAAGGAACAGACCCTGCAGTCCTTCAGCAATGCCTATGAATACAGCTTTGACGGAGTGAACTGGATTACCTGTAACGGAAAACCAGTCGCTTTGCAACCTGCTGAAATACCAAAGCATCTGTGGATTCGTGTCAGAGCCACTGATTCCGCTCTTTCCGGAAACATAACGAAACTGACCATTCCGGCCCGAAGCAGAATCTTCGCCGATCCAGTAATCGAATACGATGGAGAAACATATACTCTGTCCGGTCTGCTGGCTGGTCAGTACCGGTTTGGCTTTGCCAATTCAGCAGAGGATCTGGTACTGAATCAGACCATGGACCTCGAAGAAGGAGACAGCCATCTGTTCAAAAGCAGCGAATACTGGCTGTTCCTTGGCGTGCAGAAAATCGGAGATGATTCCAGTTTCGATTCTGTGATCCGCACGATTGCGGTCACGATTCCGGATTCCTGGGTTCTGGATGAAGAAACCATGCGGGCAAGAGGCATTCCTGCAGGGACTTCTCATGCAGAAGTAATCGAACACTACTCCAAACGTCACCATGAAGCCTCTCTGACTGACAAAAACGGTCAACAAACGGATATAGCCGCAACCGGATCTCTTCTGAATGTGGACGGAGAGACCTATACGGTAGTCATCACCGGTGATGTCAGCGGTGATGGAGAGATCAATGTCATCGACTGCATGGACACGACCGCTCATATTCTGGGGGATCAGGTTCTGGAGGATGAATACTTTGAAGCCGGCCAGGTCATGAATATGGAGGACGTAACCATTGCGGATATGAATGCCATGATCAATTACACCCTGACTGGCAGCTTTGAACAGGATGGTGGATCAGAATGACATCCCAACACCACAGATCATCCCTGATCTTCCTGGTCCTGTTTCTGTTCCTGGGATTCTATCCAGTGCCGATCCAGGCTTCGGACTGCCCGTACTCTATCCATGTGGAAGCAGAACCTTCCAGTGCAAAGCCTGGCGATGAAGTCAGACTGTCCTGCAGCCTTGCGGGGTACGAGAATCCCGATTCGCCGGATTTGATGGGGGTTCAGGTCAACATCAACTCCATTACAGAAGAGATGAAGCCCTCCAGCCTGAAATCGCTGATTGTTTCAGGCCAGCATCTTTCAAACCGGGCCTCCTACAACAAAAAGAACCAGTCGGTAGTTCTGCTCTATATGAGCGACCGCTTTGCCGATGATGAATCACAAATCCAGTATCTATCTCGATCTACAACCGGTCTGGTGGAAGGAATCATTCAGATTCCTTCTATGCAGACTGGCCAGAGAGAAATTGTTCTGCCAGTCCGCGTCATACTCATCGACAAAAGCAACAGAACGTATACCTTGAATGACTCGATTGTGATCTCCGCGAACTCAGATGCCCCACCGGCAGAATCACTGGAGATCACGTGGGAAGACATGAACTTTGAATGGAACAAGGGAAACTGGAACTCGAATACTCTCCGTTATGAAAACCAGGGATGGACTGGCAATGGTGGTCTGACCATTACAAACCGGGGCCAGACTGCCAAAACCATCCAGGTGACCTTTACCTCACTGATCGATCAGATCAGCGGCTCTGTTGTGGATGAAACAGGAAGTGCCATTGAGCATGTTTCTGCATCTTCTCAACAGACACGAAAAATCAGTCTTCAACTGTTCGGTAAGCCTGACAGGGCTTTGAATGGCGAAAAGCTCGGCGAGTTGAATCTCAGAGTCGAGGACACAGCGCCACCCGAATAAGCTGCAATAGGACATGGATTCAGAAAATAAGGACTGGCCAGGAAACAGAGCCTGATCCCTGTTTTCCAGAATCATGTCTGAATCAGGAGAAAAAGGAGGTTGATCAGAAAAAGAGTCAGGAAGATCAGGTTTCGTATCCGAAATCAGAAAGTTCAGTCTGAAGAGTAAGCGAAACAACAAGAATAGAATTTCGATTTTGAACAAAAAAGAAACGAGGAAAAAACAATGAAAAAAATGATGTCTGCAGCGCTCAGCGCTGCTCTCTGTCTTGGAATGACCACAATGATCCAGGCAGAAGAAACAGTAACCAATCCCGAACAGCCTGTAACAATTGATGTTACCGGTTCCTACATAAGTGGTGGGGATGATCTGACAGTCTACAACGTAGATATCGAATGGTCCAGTATGGACTTCAGCTATCGTGGAAGCTATAAGGGACAGTGGAATCCGGACACTCTGACTTACGACGGTGCTAGGGAAGCAGGCTGGGATAGTAGTGAGTCGGAGATTCTTGTAACCAATCGTTCCAATGCAGCAATCAATGTCACATCTTCCTATAAAGCAGAAGCCGGATATGAAGGTGTACAGATCGATTTTGAACCTGCTCAGGCCAGTCTGGTAAGTGCTGATTCCGAATTAGATGATACAGGTAAAGGCAAGGCATCTGTGGCAGCGATCAGCGTAACTGCAAGTGGTGATCTCCCGAAAGATACGGAAGATCGTACCAGAATCGGTACGATTACTGTCAAGATTGACTAATATCCACCGGAAGACAGACTGAAATGGAAAGATGACAATCGGCCTATCTTCAGGGATTTAAAATAAAGAAAAGAAGTGCTGGAGAATCGATGACGATCTCCGGCACTTTTCATTTGAATGGTTTGATAAGACTTGTCTGGAAAATGACAGCACTCAGGAATAAGCCATCAGGATCTATTTCCAGAAATTGTAGTATTTGTCGAACAGAACATCATTGTATTCGTCAGCACCATCCAGATTACTGGATTTGAAGATGGGCAGTTCCATCCCCTTTGCGCTGCAGTTCTGGACAGTCTGTGCAATGAGTGCCTGCATCAGTGCCATACCGGTGATGTTGCTGACAGGGCCAACGGGAATCGGGCAGCCAGGAACTTCGTAAGCTGCATCCCCTTTGGGAGCTCCGTTGTTCAAAGCCACATCGGCAATCTCGAACAGACGTTTTCCGCTGGAGTGGCGGGAACCGATGGAACCGGTATGAGACAGGGAAGTGATGCCGATCACATGACAGCCCATCTCTTTGGCGGTCAGAGCCATTTCCACTGGAAGAGCGTTTCTTCCGGAATTGGAGATTACGATCATGGTGTCTTCTGGAGCCACCCGATACAGAGTGCACAGGGCTTTGCCATAACCTTCCAGACGTTCCAGATAGGTGCTTTTTCTGGGCAGGTTGTGAGCCCAGACTTCATCAGGAACAATGGCATGCACCAGAGCCAGACCACCGGCTCTGGCATAGACATCTTCTGCCACCATGGCAGAATGACCGGATCCAAAGGCGTAGATCCGTCCTCCCTTTTCCAGACTGTCCTCGCACAGTTTTGCAGCTTCTTCGATCTTCTCCACCTGGGGGGTAATGGTGGTTTTCATGATATTCTCCAGGTATTCCAGATAGCCCAGAGCAGCTGAGTTTTCCATTTTGAACTTTCCTCCATGACCTGTCGATTCCGGCGGGTCGTTTTTAGTATTGTCCTGGTCTGCATGAAGAAACAGGATTCAGGCAGCCGCTTCTTCATTTTTCAGACACAGTTTGATGGCTTCATTATAGACGTCTGCAGCCCTTTGACTAAAGGGGGAACAGAGCGCTTCGTAAACCTGATGTTCAAAGGCACTTTCATCGGCCAGATACAGGTTATATCCATTGGCATAACAGAGAACATGGACGTGTGGATCTCTGAGAAAGGGAAGAGTGGAGAACAGTTCTCCAGGATAGGTGATGAAGATTTCGTCTTCCCATTTCCAGATCAGAGAATGAATCCAGATGACATCGGAAGGCAGCTTGATTTTGGCTTTCTGGACCATGACCTGTGCCGTTTCAATGGAAACGTGCAGTTCTCTCAGGTGCAGGGCATCGGCTCCCTGAGCTGCAGCCTGTTCATATTCTTTTATGGCAGCTTCCAGAGCACTCTGCGCTTCCAATGGATCCGGAATCCGGCAGGCCGGAAGAGGAACATTAAGGGTGGTCAGGGGAGTGAGAGACAGGCTGATTGGTCTGGCTTTTTCCAGGGTCTTCAGAACTCCATCACCAAGAAGGCAGCCCAGCCTTCTGGCTTCCTCAAAGTCAGAAGCTTTTCTGGTATACCGGCAGGAGACATCACCGCAGGGGCCGTTGCAGAAGAAGGTCTGTCTGAACCCGGCTTCCTGCAGCTTTTCTCTCAAACCCAGTACGTAGTCTGCAGAGGACTGAGTCGTATTCATTCCCAGAACGGTTGGGTGATTGGCCGCAAAGACAAAGCAGGCTTTTGCTGTTTCGTTTGTGGCTTCCAGAACAAAGATTCTGGATTCAATAACCTTTCCTTCGACACGATTGGATGCAAAACCGGAGACTGTACCAGCAGCTTTTCTGAAGGAAGCAGGTGAAGCATTCTTTTTGGCTTCCAGAATGCAGGAGACAATTCTGTCCGCCGTTTCATCAGCCAGTTTTGGATCCGGCTTTCCTGCAAAATACTGCGCTGCTTCCAGAAAGCCCTGATCTGTCTGCAGAAGGCCTGCCGGAGCACAATGCGTATGGATAGCCTGGAGGATCAGAGTTCTGTATTCAAAATGCTGCTTTTCCAGTCTGGCTTTCACCCGGTTCTCGATCAGACTGTCTACCGCAAGCAGATCGAGATTGACGAAAACAAAGGGTTGATTCTTCTTATCCAGAAGAACAGCAGCCTGTATCAACAATGGATCATGATTTCCGGTGCACTTTCTGCATCCGGCATAACCTGCTAATGGAGTACCGGCTGGACAGGGAATTTCTGTACTTGCGAATCCAGCCTGGATTGCTTTGTTGTGCTCCTGATCCTGATTCATAATCTTCCTTCTTTCTGATCGTTAGATGTCGAACTTTGTCTGGTGCAAAAAACAGACAGACAATAATCACGTCTGTGAAAATGTAGGTAAACAGTTCTTGTTAAAAGTGAGCTATTGGGACACATCCTGTTACCTTGAATTGTAATGGATTCAGATCCGTACGGAAGGGAGAGATGGAAATTGAATACGAAACGAAAACGACGAAATACGAGAAACAGGCTGATGATGCTGGTGCTTCTCTTTTCCATGAGCGCTGGTGCTGTTTCCTGTGCACAGACGCCCGAAAAGACTGAATCGTCTGCAGAACAGCAGAGCGATGAATACATGGACCTGGTCAACCAGGCTGCGGATGACCTCAGTCAGAATGAGTGGCAGAAAGCGGAAATGCTTGCTCTGGATGCCAGAAAACTGAACAGTTCCAGACCGGAAGCCTACGAGATGCTCTATGAAAGCTACTATGCAAGACAAAGAGAGCCTGAAGCGGATGCCGTTACTGAACAGGCAGAATCATCTCTTTCTGCTGATGATTATCAGTCATACCTCGAACAGGTTCAGTCCGTACGGCATGCCTATCAGCTGGTGAATTCATATCAAGTTCTCAAGGATGTCGGTCAAATGGAAATGACGCCTGTATTTATTGGAGACAATGCATGGCTGATCCGGCAGAACGGTGAGTATTCCATCATGGATGTGGATGGAGAGATCGTTCCCGGTTATACAGATAAGTATTCCATTCTGGTTATTGGTGTCAAAAATCCGAAAGCCAAATTCGCCTACAATGAACAGGATGTCCGCGCCTGCCAGAGTCCTGTTTATGAGTTTGGAGATCATATGAGACAGTGGCCAGAACCAAATCGCAGCAGGTCAAATGTGTGTATAGTGACCGGTATTATTGGTCCTCAACCGGAATACGAATTGAATGATCAGAATGAAGTGGTTCTGACAGAAGATTCTCTTGAAGGGTACCAAACATTCAAAACCGATCCGGAGCCGCTAACAGAACCGATTTATCTCAGGAAAGCCGGTCAGACAGCAGGTGATTTTTACATCTATGATCCAGCCAAACGTTTGCTGCTTGGGCCCTATCAGGAAGATGAACAGCCTGCTTTTGCTCTTCTCGTCAAAAAGTTTAATGTCAGGGATCAGAATGTCCCGGATGATCAGGTCTATATCTTCTCCTGGACGCAGGTTCTCTACAGTCCCTTCTGGAGTCATGATGATTCATCAGGAGAAGAACGTTTCACCATCTATTCCGCAGATGGAACGACGTCTCTGGAAGGATTTGATGAAGCAGCGGTAGTCGATTCCAGAAACATTGGAACAAAGAAGAATGGAGTCTATCACCTGTACAATCAGTATCTGCATGAACGCTACGTCGGAGATTTCCAGGCTGGTTCTGCCATGGTTCAGCACCGAGCGCTGGTACTCAAGGATGGCAGCTGGAAGCTCGTAGAATTCGGTGAAAAGGTCCCACTCAAGGATGCTGAATAAGAAAGTCTGACCCAGGAGAATCTGGAAGAAGCGGATGGAAATCCGGAAGAAGAGAGTGATGAATGACTTTATTCATCGTGGTTTTCTGAATTTGCTTTGTTCCAGCCGATCATGAAAACAGGCTTGAGAAAGGTGGAATTGGTTCTGATGAATGCTGAAAACCCTGTCAGTTCCTCTTGCTTGACAGAGGTTCTGAGCCCTGTATATTCGAATTTATGAAACGTAATCAAGTAAAACTTCTGATCATATTTACCGCCCTCAGTGCTGGGACACTGCTGATTTCCAACCTGTCAGCCGTCAAGCTCTGGGATCTGGCTGGTATTGCGGTGGATGGAGGTCTGATCCTCTTTCCGCTTTCCTATATTCTGGGCGACCTCATCGTCGAATTCTATGGCAAGGAGATCTCCAGAACCGTGATTCTTTCCGGCTTTGCGATCAATCTGATTGCCGCTCTGGTCTTCTGGATTGTTATTGCTCTGCCTCCTTATGATGGCTGGAACCTGCAGGAAGCCTATGCAGCTGTTCTGGGTTATTCACCCCGGATTATTCTGGGTTCTCTGGCCGGTTACCTCACCAGCAACCTGCTGAACAACCATCTCTTTGTCAGAATGAAGAAATCCGACACAGTATTTGGCCGCAGCTTCATTGCCAGAGCTCTGGGATCATCTGCTTTTGCCCACGTTCTGGATACCCTGGTGTTCGAGACCATTGCCTTTCTCGGCATCCTGCCGTTTAATGAATTTCTGGCCCAGGCCGTATTTGCCTATATACTGGGAATGGGACTGGAAGTCATCCTCTCCCCGTTAGAAGTGGCCATCGAAAAAGGACTGAAAAAATATTATGAGTGATTCTAAATGGCAGAATAACAATACATTTAGCTTTGAAATTGTAAAACGGATCCCGGGCAAACTGGGCAGAGCCGGTATTATCCATACTCCTCACGGAGACATCAAAACCCCTGCATTCATGACAGTGGGCACCTATGGCGAAGTTCGCTTTGTTCCCATGGAAAACCTGCATGAAATCAATGCCCAGGCCATGCTTTGCAACGGATACCATCTCAGACACAAATCCTGGGAAATCGCAGAGCAGGGCGGTCTGGCCGAATGGTCAGGCTGGCATGGACCAACCCTGACTGACTCCGGCGGATTCCAGGTCATGTCCCTGGGT
>Cinder_p2__coassemble_2513_pt1 | contig 11460 bp, 10 predicted proteins | sample Cinder_p2__metabat2_low_PE_019 | metagenome-assembled genome bin Cinder_p2 | reverse complement strand
TTTGATATCTGGCCTTTTTTCTCGTCAATTACACGAAGCAATTCTAGTTATTTACGCTGTCTTCTGGTCCAGCAGCACCCCGCACAGGCTCTGCCAGTCATGAAAGACAGGAACGGGCACGGTGTTTTCCACCGATTTGTCCAGAGGATCCAGATCAAACCAGACCGGCCGGAAGCCGGCGTTCAGAGCGCCCTGGATATCCGCACTCAGGGAATCGCCGATCACCAGAATTTCGTCTTTTTCAAGATCCGGCAGGATTTCCTGACTCATCTGCAGTGCTCTCTGGAAAAAACGGGGATCCGGCTTGGACACCTGCAGTTCTTCAGAAGTGAAGATGCCCCTGAAAAAACCATCCATCCCGGCCAGAGACAGGCGGTTGATCTGCTGCCAGGAAGGTCCGTTGGAAATCACAAACAGGGTGTACTGCTTCTGCAGTTTTTCCAGGGCTTCGAGAGCTCCGGCTACGGGAACATGGGAGGAATTGAGATAGTGGCGAAAGCGCATTTCAAATTCCACTCCATCCACACCATGAATGCCCAGACTGCCCAGAATCAGATTCCAGCGGATCTGCTTGAGTCCTTCCAGATCCAGTTCTCTGCGCTCAATCTGCTTCCAGAGTCCGTTGTTGATGGAGTGAAACGTCTTTGAATAGGACGGCTTCCATTCCAGGTTCCAGTCCGCAAAGCACTTTTCGGCACATTCATCGGCACACTTTTGAAAATCCAGCAGGGTATTATCCACATCAATCCACAGAGCCCGGATGCCCTGCCTGATAGCCTCAGGCACAGAGCACCTCAACCAGATGATTCTGCAGTTTCTCGGCATCTTCTGCCGTCGGGGCCTGATCAAAGATCACACCGTCAAATTCTTCCAGTCTGGCAAATTCATAGTTGCCCTGCTGGTGGAGCTTGGGCAGTTCGCACACCATATAACGTCTGGCGGAGTTATCCAGCAGCAGTCTCTTGGTCAGGCCTTCACTGGCCATGAGATTGGTGACCGCACCGGAATCCAGTTCCAGGCCCACCGCGCCCAGAAAGGCGATGTCAAAGCGGAAATGCCGCAGCATTTCATGCGCCAGCATGCCCACAAAGCCTTCATGGCCATAATCCAGTTCTCCGCCGATGGCCACCAGGTGCACCTTGGACTGTCTGATGATATTGATGATTTCCACCATGTTGGTCACCACCGTCAGCTCCATATTGCTGGAGGCGATCATTTCCGCCAGCACCACATTGGTGGTGCTGATGTCCAGAAACACGATCATGCCGGGCTCAATGAGCTCCATGGCTCTGGCCGCAATGGCCTTCTTGGCTTCCATATCCGGAATTTTCTTGCGCTGGGCCAGCAGTCTCTGATTATTCTGCTTAGCCAGAATGGCACCGCCGTATTTTCGTTTAATGGGATATTTCTTTTCCATCACCGCCAGGTCCTTGCGGATCAGATCTTCGGTGACGCCAAAGCGCACCGCCAGATCCTTGACCCGGACCATGCCGTCTTTTCGGATCTGCTCCATGATCAGAGCATGTCTTTCTTCAACAAACAAACCGTATCGTTCCTTCCAATCCAGTGAATTTCTATCATACCGGGACTTTCTGCCAAAGCAGAATTTAAGGAAACTTGTAAAAGAAAATACGCTTACAGTCCCGATTTTCAGTAAAATGTAACTAACCATAGTGTAGCTGAATGAAACTCTTTCAGCCAATGGAACAGGAAAGGAAAAGTATATGGCAAAACAACCTTATTTCGATGTACTCGAAGATTTAAGTGAAATGGATTCACGGCCATGGAAAGTGAAAAAGAATCCCATTTTCTCCATGCCGGAAGCCTCGGGGAAAACCAAGTTCCTCAACAACAAGACCACCAGCACCACTTTGCGTTATGACGAAACGCTTATGCAGGCACCCAGAAAGAAAACTGTCCGCAAAGACAGCAGGACAGAACGAAAGAAACCAGAAGCTAAAAAAATTGACATTAGAAAGATTTCCTTAATCCGCCCTGATATTCCACCTCTTACACCACCTCCCGTTCTTGCCAAGAACCCGCCAGAACAGGAATCCGATCTTAATTCACCTTCATTAATCAACCCGACAGAATCTTCAGAACAGACAGCTTCCCCAGTGGAGGCTGCCAGTGAAACAGCTCCATCCGCACCGGATCTGGAGCCGGCCTCTTCCGAAAACGAAAACCAGACACCGGCGCCTGACAATCCCACACCGCCGCAGACCGAACCGGAAGAACCCGAAAAACAGAATGAATCAAATGAATCCAGTACAGCATCCCCGGAAAATCCGGATCTGCCTCCTGTCCCGGAAGATGCCGTTGAATCAGAACACGAAACAGAGCAGCCAGGAAAAGAAGTCTCTGAACCTGCTCCTGCAGCACCAGACAGTGAAACCGAACAGAAAACTGCTGAGTATTCTTCCGATACCCAGAGTACTTTGGAAGAAGCAGAAAGCGAAAAGGCTGCAGAGGATCCCACGGCCCAGAGCAGCCAGCCGGAGACTTTCGCAGAATACCAGCCGGTTGTCCTCGATCTGGACGAACAGTTTTATGTCACCGCCAACGGCCCCGGAGACGATGGAGAGCAGGACTATGCTTCCTCCTCTTTGAAAGATGTACTTTCCAGCAGCCAGCAGAAGGAGCTTCTCGGAGAAATCCCGGACCTGGAGAAAACCACCTCAGAACCTCTTTACACCGGCTTTGCCAGTGCAGGCGGGGCAAGACCTGTCGTGGATGAAAAGGATCTGCCCGAATGGGCCAGAGATGTCCTGAAAGAGAAAGCCGCCAATGAAGCGGCCAGCGTGACTTCCGATGGCCGCAGAGTATGGACCTTCTCCACAGCCCAAGAAGAACAGGTTTCCAATTCTCCCTTTGCTTCTCTGGTGACCGACGGTCTCTTTGAAGAAGAACCGGATGAACCTTCCGATGAACTCCAGGATGAAAACCTCGACGAGTGGAAGGAAGACTATGTAGAGCCTGCAGAAGAAGAACCGGAAGAACCGGAAGCCCCTGCAGAAGACGCTTCCCCGTCCGCAGAAGACGATGGGGTCAATGACGTGGCTCCCGGTGATCAGGATGCCGGCGCCATCAGCTATCCGCACATTCCCGGAGATGAAGAAGCCGTTCAGCAGCTGCGGGAAGAGGAAAAACGAAGCCAGGATGAAGCCAAACCGGAATACCAGTGCAGCACCTATGAAATCGTCAGCCTCATCGCTTACCTCATCGGTGTGCCCAAACGCATCTTTGAAAACGAATATGAGCCGCCCAAACTGGAAGTCTACCAGCGGCTGGACAACAACAAACCCGCCAGAATCGTGCGTCATCTGTCCATCTGCCGGACAGCCATCATCCGCAACTACCGGCAGATCAATGAGAACATGCGCATCCATCACATGTCCCTGAACAACATGCCGGATCTGGTGCCTATTGAAAGCCTGCGCCAGCTGTCTGCCGACGGGGTCAGCTTCATCCGCAAGACCAGCACCTGGCCAAGCCACCACATTGTGGAAATCAACAAGCTGATCAACGACCGCATCAACAACGTGAAGGAACTCTTCCCGCTGTGGCTCAACTGGAATTACGTCAAGAACATCTTCATGATGCCCAACGGCTCCAAGGACAAGGGCACCAAGGCGGCCAGCGATCTGTACTACGCCAACAAGTACTCCTATCCCTACCAGATCTACATCAACTGGCTGCCAGGAGATGAAGGCAACATCCTGTTTAACGACAAGAAGTTTGTCAGCCTGCTCTACCGGCAGAACCATGACAGCTTCCTGCAGATGAACAAGGTCAGCGATGCCGGCAGCTTCGTCAAGGAATCCATCTACAACTACATCGAGGAAAGCGAAAAACTCACCGTCATGGTCGACTGCGAAAACTCCGACCCCTACAGACTGTGCGCCACCTTCGTCAATCTGGATGAAGAGTATCTGGCCAAGATTTCCCGCATCATCCTCTTTGATGACCTCCATGCATCTTCGGCCTGGAAGATTCTGGAACAGTTCACCAGCATTCCCGTGGAATACATCCTCACCAAGCGCGTCAAGGAAGACAAGTCCCTGGTGGATATGAAGCTGGCCACCCGCGCCTGCAAGGAGCACTATCAGAACAATGTGGACTCCTTCATCATCGTCTCCAGTGACTCCGACTACTGGGGTCTCATTGAAACCCTCAGTGATGCCAGATTCCTTGTCATGGTGGAACGGGAAAAATGCGGAGCCGATATCAAGCGGGCCCTGGATGAAAACGGCATTTTCTACTGCTTCATTGACTCCTTCTATGCCGGCAATGCGGCAGAAATCCAGAATGCAGCGCTGAACATGGAACTCAACCGGCTGCTTCACGAACAGGTCAACTTCAATGCCAAGGAGCTGTTCAAAAAGGCGCTTCATACCGCCAGACTCAACCTGTCTCCTGCTGAAAAAGCCCAGTTCTACAACCGGCATATCAAACAGATGACACTGAAAATCGACGAAGACGGATCCGTCAGCGTCGAACTCAAGCGATAAAATTTCCATGAATGAAAAAGCAGAGCCCGCCGAGCAGATCGGCGGGCCCTGTTTTCTTATGGTAAAAATTCAGGTCCTTACAGGATATGAGAGGCAATTTCAAAAGCTTCCCTGTAAGCCGGATGACCGATGATTTCACCTTTCTGGTTCACGTTGTTTCCGTAGATGACATGCACCAGACGGCTGTCAGGAATGGAGTCAATAAAGCCCTGCATGGCTTCAACGGTGGGTTCCATTTCCTTTCTGTTGATGGCAGCTGTCAGAATGAAATAGAAGTCCTTGGAGCTCATCTCAGAGAAATAGGGCATCATTCTGTCGATCAGAGTCTTCAGCTGACCGGACATGGTGTAGAAGTAAACGGGAGTAGCCAGGACAATCACATTGGCAGCCATCATCTGTCTGGCGATGGAATCCAGGTCATCTTCCCGCTGTTCTTCCCGGTAATATTCAATATCGGCGTCTTTGAGGTCAATGCGGACAACTTCATTTCCCTCATTCATGACGGCACCGCGTCCAAATTCAGAACAAAGAATATCGCAGTTGCCATGCACTCTGGGGGAAGAGTTGATAATCACAATCTTTTTCATATAATCCTCCATTCCCTGTGTTCTTACATATTATATCGATCAAAAAATTTCATGAGGTCTCTGATGCCTTTCCAATTCCTGTTTAAATGACACGCTCCCTCTGACCGACAGAAAAACCGTAAAAAAACAGAGCGGACTGCTTCGCTCTGTCAGTACATCTAAGGAATTAACTCTTCGATAATGCGGTAATGACCCACCAGATCGTTGCGGGCCTCGAGAATGTCTTCTTCATGGGACAGCTGGATCCCGCTGCGCAGGTGAAGAACATAGGGCACATTGGAGGCATTGCGGTACTCGGAAATGATTCCGATGTGTTCAGGAAAAACCACAATGTCTCCGGGCTGCCACGCCAGGGGATCCCGCAGATCCCGGCTCAGGCTTCTGGCATACCGGTCCAGCCAGATCTTGATGTTTCTCACCCGGCGAAAATCGATGTTGCTATCGGGATGATCAATCTGATAGGCCTCGGGACTGGTCTGAATGTCCGCATTCATCAGATCCCGCAGGTTGTATCCGGCCCCTAACAGGGCAAAGCCCACCACATCGGTGCACACGCCGCAGTCATCATCGGGATAACCGCCGGAATAGTAGCGGCTCTGGTAGGAGGGAGAAGTACTCAGATAATCCAGAGCACTCTGGTAGATGTCGCTCTGATCATCCAGACCATCCTGATCCCGGTCAGCCGCTGCCTGCAGACACTCCAGACCGAATTCTTCCATGGGGATCCGCCGCTCCAGCAAAGGAGACAGAAACATCCAGGCGCCGGCACCACCGGCGACGACCACCAGCACCAGAAAGACCAGGCCAAACTTGCGCTTCCAGCCCTGGCCAAATGTCTTCTCCATAAAGCCCGAATCCGGTCTGGACGTCGTTTCTTTTCTGCTTTCCTCAGCATGTTCCGGTGTCTGTTTCATGGTTCTCCCCCTTTCAGCCGAAGTTAAAAAAGACCCGTCCGGTTACTTTCAGTATACCGGGCGGGTGAATTTCAATTGTAAAGGTTTTCTAAAAACTCAGGGGCGGATCTGGCCGTTGCCATAAATGATGTACTTGGTCGAAGTCAGAGCTTCCAGACCCATGGGGCCTCTGGCATGAAGCTTCTGGGTGCTGATGCCGATTTCGGCACCAAAACCGAATTCTCCACCATCGGTAAAGCGGGTGGAGGCATTGACATAGACCGCAGCCGAATCCACTTCATCCAGGAACTTCTGGGCACTGGCATAATCCTTTGTCACAATGGCTTCCGAATGGCCGGTGCTGTTGCGGTTGATGTGGTCAATGGCTTCTTCCACGCTGCCAACGGATTTCATGGAGACGATGTAATCCAGGTATTCTCTGGACCAGTCTTCTTCCGTAGCCTTCACACCGTTTTCGATGTAGGGCAGCAGTGTCTCATCGGCTCTCATTTCCACATGATGGCCTGCCAGAGCCTCAGCCAGAGCGGGCATCACAACAGGGATGGCCTTTTCATGAATCAGGATGGATTCCACCGCATTGCAGACGCCGATGCGCTGGGTTTTGCCGTTGATGATGATATCCACCGCCATTTTCGGGTCTGCGGTTTCATCCACATATACGTGGCAGTTGCCGGTTCCCGTTTCAATGACAGGCACCGTTGCGTTTTCCACCACGCTGCGGATCAGTCCGGCACCGCCCCGGGGGATCAGAACATCCAGATAACCGCTCAGGCGCATGAATTCTCTGGCGGTTTCCCGGCTGTTGTCTTCAATGAGCTGGACAGAAGCCGGATCCAGGTTCTGGTCTTTGAGAGCCTGCTGGAGAACCTCGACGATGGCCGCATTGGAATGAGCGGCATCTCTTCCTCCCTTGAGGATGGAAGCATTGCCGGTCTTGAAGCACAGGGCAAAGACATCCGCGGTGACATTGGGTCGGGCTTCATAGATTACACCTACCACGCCTAACGGCACCCGCTTTCTGCCGATAAGCAGACCGTTGGGTCTTTTCTTCATGGACAGCACTTCGCCGATGGGATCATCCAGAGCAGCGACTTCCCGCATACCGGAAGCGATCTGGCCAATGCGCTCTTTCGTCAGCAGCAGACGGTCCAGAAGGCCTTCAGGCAGCCCGTTTTCCTTTCCCTGCTCCATATCCCGGGCATTGGCCGCCAGGATCTGTGGGGCGTGTTCTTCCAGGGCATCAGCTGCATGAAGCAGCAGTTCATTCTTTTGCATGGTGGACAGAGAAGCCAGTTTCCGGCTGGCCGCTTTCGCCTTTTCTCCCATGGCTTGCAGATCGATTTGAGCAGACATGTTGTACTCCTTTCCGGATCAGGATCCGTTTCAGTTTTCCAGATAGTCCATCAGGTTGAATTCCTGTTTGGGATTGGCCAGGAACAGGGTGCCGGTTTCTTCTCCGGCAATCACGCTGTGAATATTGGAGAAATCACTGGCATTGGCGATGACCATATCGCAGCCGCAGGAGGTGGCAATGGCACCGGCTTTGAGCTTGGTGACCATGCCGCCGGTTCCCACCTTGCTGGAAGAGCCCTTGGCCATGGCCAGCAGTTCTTCATCCAGGGATTCGATTTCGCTGATGAATTCAGCATCGGGGTTGGCATTGGGATCATCGGTGAACATGCCATCGATGTCCGAAAGCAGAATCAGAAGATCCGCATGCACCAGAGCAGCCACCACGGCGCTGAGGGTGTCATTGTCTCCAAAATGGATTTCATAAGTGGAGATGGTGTCGTTTTCATTGACCACAGGAATGGCGCCCATGTCCAGCAGTTCTTCAAAGGTGTTCTGGGCATTGCGTCGGCTGGTTTCTTCCAGAAGGATGGACTTGGTCAGCAGAATCTGGGAACACAGCTGGCTGTATTCGGAGAACAGTTTCTGATAGATCATCATGAGTCTGGCCTGACCGATGGAGGCACAGGCCTGAATGCGGCTGACCACATGGGGGCGGCGGTTCAGATTGATGGCCTGCATGCCGACCATAATGGCACCAGAAGACACCAGAATGACATCTTTTCCTGCATTGCGCAGGTTGGAAAGCTCTCTGACCAGAGTTTCCAGTTTGTACAGGTCCAGTCTTCCCGTTTCCGGATGGGTCAGGGAGGAAGATCCGACCTTGATTACGATTCGCTGTTTGTGTTTGAGTTTTTCACGATTTAAAGAGGACATATGCAAAGTATAAGTGGTTTGAAATGAAATTCAATGTAAATCAATGAAAGGAAATGAAATAATTTCTGTCCAGACCCGTCTTTCAGGGCCTCAAACGGCCATCTGGCACTGAAATTTCCGGTTTTGGTGTATACCCCGTATAATGGCAGGGAATGGAGACTGAACTATGCGAAAATCTGCCGTATTACTTCTCTGCGCTCTGCTGCTGACCGGCTGCGGCAGTGCACCGGATTCTTCCACGCCGGATTCATCCACTGTGGAAGTCCAGCTGCAGACTGTGGAAGAAGCTGAAAATACACTGACCTCTCAGGGCTGGACAGTCCAGAGCACCACTGCTGCATCCTTTCATCTGTGGGAGCAGTATACGCCTCAGATGCTGATTCTGGCGGAAAACAGCGATGAACAGGTGTTTATCGGCGCCCAGTTTGCCGATGAAGAAACCGCGCTGAAAGCCTATGATTCCGTGGTTCCCGTGAGCGATGAAAGCTCCACCAGTAACCAGGATGGAGACTGGTATCGACAGAGCCTGGTCACACTGCCTGATGAAGGCGGCTGCTGGGTGTTCCGGCAGGAAGGCCAGTACGTGCTGGGCGGCTGGATTGCATCCCAGGACGAAGAATCCGGCATGCTGGACACCTTTGCTTCCCTGCAGGTAAGCCCCAAGCCGGAAACCGAATCTCAGCCCAAAGAAAGCATCAGCGGAGACGAACCCCGCTCGGATTCCTGATTCCAGAACCCTCTGCATCAAACCAGATCTGGCCGAAAGACTCTGCCCGGAGTTTTCCGGCCTTTTTCCATTTCCAGAGAAAAAGGGATCCTCTGCCTCAAGCAGAAAATCCCTGCATGGTTTCATGATCAGCTGTTTGTGGTCTGGCTGCCCGATCTTCTGGCCATCTGCCTGGTCCAGCAGCGGGTGAGGCTGCGCACCTTGCGGTACATGTCGCTTTTCTCAGCCTGGAAAATAGCCTGTTTGATGGAACAGTCCGGATCATCCAGGCGGGTCTGCAGCAGCTGGAGCATTTCTTCCATACCGCTCTGGGTGGGCACATGAAGCAGATCCTTCCAGCCCTGGCCGATGAGCACGCTCTGGGCGCCGCTGACTGCTGCCTGATCCAGCGCCTTCTTAAAGGCACTGGTAAAGATTTCCCTGTCCCTGAGGGTATACAGGCCATAGACCGGCTTCATGAACACTTCCTGAATGGTCTTGCAGGGCAGATACCAGCCGGGTTCGGTATGCACCAGATATCCGTTTTCCAGTTTTGCGGTTTTCCACAGCTGGGCATTATCCACCTGCAGCATAATGCCGGCATAGACGGAAAGCTGGGGATCCACAATGGCCTGGGGTTCATTGAACGTGATGTAGGCATCCGCCATAAATCCCCCGGGGACTCCCTTCCAGGCTGCGATCTGCTGGTCGTCTGACATAAGAGCAGCCGGCAGGGTATAGGTGGTGCGGTTGTTTTCGTCTTCGTAGGCTTCTTCTTCCAGATTCAGATAGTCTCTGTCCGGCGTTTCTCCCTGCCATTCCAGCAGCAGAGTGCGAAACAGATCCAGTCGTTCCCGCAGGCTTCTGGGCATGGAAACTGTGCGGTCTTCGGCTTTGGCGAGCATTTCAATCATGGCCTGCAGTCTGGCCGCCTGCATCTGCTGGTATCTGGAATCGGGCAGCGGCTTCTGGATGGACTGATGGGCATAGCTGATTTTCCAGCCGGCATCTGTCCGGATGCAGAAGAGTGTTTCCACCACCTGGGTGGGCTGAATGCTCTTATTGCCCTTGAGCAGCACAGCCACCTTGTAGAACAGCGTCAGCAGGGCTTCCCTGTCACTGAGATGCTGAATCTCAAAAGTGCTGTCGATGATGTTGAAGGAGAGCATTCCCTTCTGGGAAAAGACTTCCTCGTATTCATCCAGTGTCTTGGCGACACTCTCAAAATAACCGTAAATGGATACAATCCGGTCGGTGGGGGCATTGTTAAAAAGCCGCATCAATGCCTTGCGGTCCTGTCGTTCCAGCGCATCCAGATAGGCTGAAGTCAGATCTTCCAGATCACTTCTGTTCTGATAATCCATGGTGGTCTCCCTTCTTCCCTGCTCAGGTCTTTCCAAAGTATATCATTGCTCACTATTCTGCGTTCAGGCAGACTTCCGCAGGACTCAGACAGATTTTCCCGGATGTCCGCCTGTCCAGAGAATTTCTCTGCCGCATCCTGATCCGGGCTTCCTGTGCAGTGCTCTGATCCCCCAATTTTTCGGCTTGAACCTTTTCTGAATGAATGTTAACATGACTAAGCAAACGGAAATTCAGGATATAGCTTAGTTTGGTAAAGTGCTTGGTTCGGGACCAAGAGAGCGCGGGTTCAAATCCCGCTATCCTGACCATTAGAATATATGCGCTTTACATAAAGCACTTCAGATAAACCGTGTCACATTTATGTCACATTTTTAAGTGACACAAACAGCAAAACAGCCCGGAGCAATCGCCCCGGGCCTTGTTTGTTATTCCACTTTTACTGCGATTCTTCCGCCGCTATCCAGCTTGAGAGTAATCTCACAGTCTTTCAGACACCTGCCTGTTTTCGGATCCAGATAGAACGAATTGCCGTTCTCAGTAGTCTGGAATCCTGTAAGCATCCATCCATCTTCATCGAACAGGTAAGATCCGTCTTCCAGATTCAGCCAGCCGTTCTTTTTGTAGCTGCCATCGCTGAACACATATTTGTACTTAGATCCGTACTGTTTCCAGCCTGCTTTCGCTTTCTCTGCTTTCTTCGGTTTCATCTCTTCCTCCACCATCTTCAAAAATCTGTTCCAGCCTTTATCCAGAGTACGGTGTGGACAATATTTTCCGGACCAGTCCTGATGCTTCTTCACCTTATCGATCCCCCATCCGTACTGTTCCAGAACGCCTGCAACATATTCAGCAGCGTTTTTCTCCGCTTCGTCAAACCGGTCCCCGCCAGATTTGGAGTAGCAGATTTCAATGGAAATACTGGAAGTGTTGCCGGGGCCCATGCCATCGCCTGCATGCCAGGCATTCCGATTGAACGGGATAGCCTGAACCGCTTCCCTGTCATCAATGGCTACATGAAAACTGACCTGATTTCCGTTGCTTCTCATGTACTCCACTTCTGATCTTGCAGAAGCATCATTAGCAGTGTTGTGTACAGCTGTTTATTCCACATGTCTGACTGCACCATTCCACTTCGAATGACTGCACCTTTT
>Cinder_p2__coassemble_2494_pt1 | contig 11595 bp, 5 predicted proteins | sample Cinder_p2__metabat2_low_PE_019 | metagenome-assembled genome bin Cinder_p2 | reverse complement strand
CCTCATTGTATCTGGCAGTCCATGTGATGGTATCGCCGTTTTCCAGCTTTCCCTGGCTGCCTCCGCTCATGGCATAGGTGACGCCATCCAGGAAGGTGGTCAGTTCTTCAGAGGATTCTGCCTCTTCGGAGACCACAGCGGGTTTGCAGGCCAGCTCGGCTTTGCCTTTGCCGCTGACACCGGAGAAGGAGGGGGTGCAGTCGTCAAAGAGATTGACGACAATAACCGGTCTGGACCGGGTGTTTACAAACCACCAGGTGCCTGCTCCAATGCATGCGATCAGAACCACCAGCACCACCGACCAGATGATCTTCTTTCTGGAAGATCCGGCCTGTGGTGCGGCTTGATTAGTCTTGCTCATTTGTTGTTACTTTCCCTTTCTTATCTGGAACACTCAGTCGTCGTTGCGGCTGGGCTTGCGGGTGGTGTCTTCTTCCTGGCGGCTGGAGCTGCTGGAAGAATGATCGCTGCCCTGCTGCGTACGCTGATCATCTTCGTCGTCTTCGTCCTCATTCTGGACGGGGGTGTAATCCCTGCTGGGGACCAGGAAATGGGTGTCTCCATCCTGCAGGCAGACGTACTTATTGGAGCCGATCCTGCCCCAGATGGCGCCGCCGGGACCGGTGACGGTTTCCAGAACCTTCACAGGTTCACCGGCTGGAATAGTGCCGGTTTTTCTGGAAGAAGCATCGGGTCTGGCCCGGACGTTCATGGAACCATAGGGAACCCACAGATCTTCATCAGAAGTTTTGTCATCCTTCTGGCTGTTTTTGTCTGTGTCTTCTTCAGAGGGGACGGTGGTGTTGTTCTTTTCAAAGGCCTTTTTGAAGGAGTCTGCGGAATCTTCCACAGTTTCTTCTTCCGGCTCTTGTTCTACAGTCTGATCCTGGGTGTTGGATGCCACTTCGCTCTGGGGTTCATCCTCGATTTTGGAAGGAAGCCGGATCCAGCCGTTGAGGAAGGCCAGTCCCAGGCACACCAGCAGGGCGGTGCACAGACCGGCACCAATGAGGAATCCGCCGCGGAAACCGCCTGCGTCTTCATAATAGACGTCTTCGTCGTCTTCCTCGTCTTCATCCAGGTCTTCGGGCATGCTCTTATAGCGGGTGATCATGCCGCGGATGCCGCGTTCTTCCAGTTCGTCAGCCCGCTCTTCTTCCTGCGCCTGATCCTGCTCTTTGGCAGGCTGCAAGGCAGGTTCATCTTCAGGCGGCTGCGGCATCTCAGGTGCCTGGGCCTGTTCTTTTTTCATGACATCGGTCTGAGTGGGCAGCCAGTAGGGACTGGAGGATGCATCGCTTTCTGTTTTTGATTCTGACGGTTCAGAAGCCGAAGAGTCCAGAGGCTGGAGATCGGGCTCTCTGACTTCCGTGAGCTCCAGTTCAATATCCCGGTTCTGGGAAGGATCAAAGGCCAGAACATCTTCGGATCTGGGTGCTTTCTGCAGATCATCATCGCTCAGACGAACGCCGCATCCCGGACAGAACCGGCTGCCTTCGGGAATGGGAAACCCGCAGTGTTTACAAAATTTCATAGTTGCCTCCTGATTATTGGAATGAAAATGGGACGGTCTGCACCAGAGGGCTCTGGTGCAGCAGCATCAGGAAGATGCTTTTCGCCTGTCAAGATGTGTCTGCTGCCAGATGTTTGATCTTCCTGGATCGCGAGACACGGAAATGGGACCCGTTTCTGTCAGATGGACAGGGGTGGGTGAGTGTAGTTTACGTTGGATGTATGAAATCCAGCCAAGCGAAAACCAAAAGAATGCTAAACAAATCATACAGGATTGACAGAAAACCATTATGTCTGAAAACCATGCAAAAAAGGAAGGCCTATTTTGAGCCTTCCTTTGAACAGTTTGATCAATCAGCACGAACTGGGAGCCAAAGCCTCCGTTTTTATTCCAGTTCAAACGCGCCGGTGTAAAGCTGGTAATAAGCGCCCCTGTCTGCGATCAGACTTTCATGGGTGCCGCGTTCCGTAATGCACCCGTGGTCCAGAACCATGATGCAGTCGGAATTGCGGACAGTGGACAGCCGGTGGGCGATCACGAATACCGTCCGGCTCTTCATCAGCTTGTCCATTCCATCCTGCACCAGTGATTCTGTGCGGGTATCGATGGAGGAGGTAGCCTCGTCCAGAATCATCACCGGTGGATCGGAAACAGCGGCCCGGGCGATAGAGAGCAGCTGCCGCTGTCCCTGGGACAGGCCGCTGCCGTCCCCCTTGAGCACTGTGTCATAGCCCTGGGGCAGCATCCGAATGAAGCTGTCCGCATTGGCCAGCCTGGCGGCGGCGATACATTCCTCATCGGAGGCGTCCGGATTGCCGTAGCGGATGTTTTCCATCACCGTTCCGGTGAACAGATTTACATCCTGCAGCACCACGCCCAGAGAGCGGCGCAGATCCGCCTTTTTGATTTTGTTGATGTTGATGCCGTCATAGCGAATCTTGCCGTCAGCAATGTCGTAGAAGCGGTTGATCAGATTGGTGATGGTCGTTTTCCCTGCGCCGGTGGCTCCCACAAAAGCGATCTTCTGCCCCGGATTGGCAAACAGCGTGATGTCGTGAAGCACAGTCTTTCCTGGTACATAGGCAAAGTCCACGTCGTCCATGGTGATAGCCCCTGTCACCCGGGTGTAGGTCAGCGTCCCATCGTGGTGAGGATGCTTCCAGGCCCAGATTCCGGTATGCTCGGCACACTCAGTAATGGTTCCGTCCGCATCGGTCCTGGCGTTGACCAGGGTTACATATCCCTCGTCGGCCTCCGGTTCCTCATTCATAAAGGCAAAGATCCGGGATGCGCCCGCCAGAGCGGTGACGATGGAATTGAACTGGTTGGAGATCTGGGAAATGGGGTTGGTAAAATTGCGGGTCAGGGTCAGAAACGACGCAATAGAGCCAAGGGTCAGTACGTTCGTCCCGGTCAGTCCCAGGTTCGATACACCGCTGATTGCCATCCATGCGCCGATCATGGCCACCAGCACATACTGCACATATCCCAGGGCGTTCATCGTGGGCATGATGGCGTTGGCGTTTCCGTTGGCGCTGGCGGCGGCCTGCTCCCAGGCTCTGTTTTTTGCGGCAAGCTGCTCTTTAACCTTCTCCTCATGGTTAAAGATCTTGACCACTTTCTGTCCGTTCACCATCTCCTCCACAAAACCGTTCAAGTCTGCCAGGGTTTCCTGCTGCCGGGCAAAATAGACGCCGATTTTTCCCATGGTGCCGCCGACAAGTTTCATGACCACCCACATGCTTACCACTGCCGCCAGTGTCAGAGGAATGCTGATATACAGCATGCAGACAAATACGGCCACAATGGTAAAGAGGGAAGAAATGAGCTGGGGAGCGGCCTGGGCGATCAGCTGCCGCAGGGTATCCGTGTCGTTGGTATAAAGGCTCATGGTCTCGCCGTGGGTGTGGGTATCGAAGTAACGGACGGGAAGCCACTGCATTTTAGAGAACATTTCATCCCGGATTTTCTTCAGGGTTCCCTGGGCGATCTTTACCGTCAGCCGGTTGTAGACCAGGGAGGACAAAACGCCCGCCAGATAGACACAGGCAATCACAGCTAAGGCGTGAAGCAGTCCGGTAAATACCGGAGCGTCCATCCCCAGCAGGGGGACGATGTAATCATCGATCAGCGTCTGCAAAAAGAGGGAGGATGCCACGCTGGCGGCGGCGCTGATGAGGATGCAGACGACCACGGCCGCCATACCCGCCTTGTAGTCCTTCATATAATGGAGAATGCGGCCCAGTGTTTTCGGATCAAAACGCCCCATTCCCTCCGGAGGTGTCCGGTTTTTCCTGTTGGGTTTATTCGGCATTTTCACCGTCTCCTTTCCGCTGCGCTTCATAGACCTCACGGTAAATCTGGCAGTCTGCCAGTAATTCCTCATGCCTGCCAGCTGCCGCAATTTTTCCGTCATCCAGCACCACGATCTGGTCGGCGTGCTGGATGGAGCTGACCCGCTGGGCAATCACAATCTTCGTCGTATCCGGAATATATTGAGTAAAGGATTTTTGAATCGCCGCATCGGTTCTGGTATCCACGGCGCTGGTGGAATCGTCCAGAATCAGAACCTTTGGCTTCTTCAGCAGGGCACGGGCAATGCAAAGGCGCTGTTTCTGCCCGCCGGAGACGTTGACACCGCCCTGCTCAATGTGTGTGTCGTACCCTTCCGGGAGTGCCTGGATGAACTCGTCGGCACAGGCCAGCCGGCAGGCGGTCTGGATTTCGCTGTCCGTGGCGTTTTCGTTTCCCCAGCGAAGGTTTTCTTTGATGGTGCCGGAGAACAACTCGTTCTTTTGCAAAACCATGGCAACGCTGTCCCGGAGGGCGGCCAGATCGTACTCTCGCACGTCTACGCCGCCTACCCGGACGCTTCCTTCGGACATATCGTAGAGCCGGGGGATCAGCTGAACCAGACTGGACTTGGAGGAGCCAGTTCCACCCAGAATGCCGATGGTCTGACCGGACTCAAAATGCAGATTGATGTGATCCAGCACCTTTTTGTCTGCCTTGGAGGCGTAGCTGAAGCTGACATCGCAAAAGTCAATGCTGCCATCTGCTACGGTCTGCACTGGCTGAACCGGGTTGGAAATGTCGGTTTTCTCATTCAGAATTTCTGCGATCCGCTGGGCGGAAGACACCGCGATGGTCAGCATGGCAAATACCATGGAGAGCATCATCAGGGAGGTCAGAATCTGCATGGCATAACCGATGAGAGCGGTCAGGCTGCCTGTGGTAAGGCCCAGGGCTGCGTCATTGCCGCTGGCGATGATCGCCTTCGCCCCCAGCCAGGAGATGAGCAGCATACAGAAATACATGAAAAACTGCATCAGAGGCATATTGAACGCAATCAGCTGCTCCCCTTTGGCGAAGTCGCAAAAAATCTTCTCCGAGATGCCGCCGAACTTCCTGATCTCTCCCTCCTCCTGGTTGAAGGTCTTTACCACCCGGATTCCCCGGATATTCTCCTGCACCACGCTGTTCAGATCGTCGTAGGTGCAGAATACCCGTTTGAAAATGGGGTTGACCTTTTGCACGATGAGAAACAGCAGCAGAGCCAGACAGGGGATCACCGCCAGAAAGACAAGAGAGACTTCCCGGCTGATGCTGAAAGAGACCAGCACAGCGAAAACCATCATTATCGGCCCGCGGATTGCCATACGGATCAGCATTTGATAAGCGTTCTGAATGTTGGTCACATCGGTAGTGAGCCGGGTGACGATGGAAGCGGTGGAGAACTTGTCGATATTGGAGAAGGAGAAAGTCTGCACATTGTCGTACATATCCTGCCGCAGATTGGCAGCGAATCCGGCGGAGGCTTTTGCACAGACTTTGGCGGAAGCCACACCGGCTGCCAGCTGCAGGAGCGCAAAGAGAAGAAGGAACAGGCCATACCTCCAGACCTGGCTCATATTTCCCTGATCCACGCCGTAATCAATCAGGCCCGACATACACAGGGGAATGATGATTTCAAAGCCCGCTTCCAGAATGGAAAGGCAGATTGTGAGAATGGAGCCTTTTTTATTCTGCCGCAGGCTCCCGGCAAGTGTTTTCAGCATATGCGATCATCCTTTCTTTTGATTTGATGTAGTACGCTACACTTAAGAGAAAATACAAAGCCGCGATCTGCGGCGATGTGTTTCCCTATTTCAGATTGTTGTGAACTACGGCCAGCAGTCGTTCCAGCTCCACGATCTCCTTCTTGGACAATCCCCGGAGCATCGTGTCCTCCTGAAGTTGGATGACCTGATCCATCTCTGCTCCAATGGCCCGGGCCTTGGGCGTCAGTCTGACCTGCTTGCTGCGCTGCCTGGCATCGAACCATGTGGTCACATATCCGTTTTCCTCCATGCGGGAGACAATGCCAACTGTGGTAGGGTGGCTGACCTCCATAAAGTCTTCGATTTCTTTCTGGGTGGCCTGTCCGCCCTGCCCGTTCAGAAACGTCAGGACGCAGCTCTGGGAGAATGTCAGCGCATGATTTTTCAAAGCCGCATCCGCCTGGGTTTTCAGCTTGTCATTGATGGTCTTGATCAGATAGCCGATTCCTCTTGGAGTCATGAACATTTCCTCCTCACTATATGTAGCACGCTACACAAGATAGCCTGTCCCACGCCTCAAGTCAAGGGGGTTCTCGTATTTCAAATCAGTTTTACAGTTAACCGGCAGGATCAGGATCAACGCGGGCCTTGTCCTGGCTGGCTTTCCACCCGGATGCTGTCCCCGCTCAGTCCTGCAATTCAATGCACCGGCGGCAGGCTCAGAGAGTTCCCGGCAAAGGCGTGGGCGATATCCGCTTTGAGAAAAATCACTTCGAGCGTCGAAGACCTGTAAAGGATTTTCCCGGTTGACCGAGACCTGTTTCTCTGCCTGTACAGCCCTGAAAACAAAAATGAGGTTTTGACCCCGCAGGGATCAAAACCTCAATCAAATCCAATCATTTAGACCGCCCGTTTTACGGGCCTTTTTTAACGATCTGGTCAATCAGTGAGAGCAGAGAGCTTATTTTCTCTTTCTTCTCTTCAGAGAGCAGTCCGCCAAGAGAGAGCAGAGCAGCGGCAGCGCTCCATCCCAGAGAGGTGGAAGCAGCGGTCTTGACGCTCTTCTTTGTGGTGTCTGCAGCCGGTTTCACGGATTCAGCCGGTTTTTCGGTTTCATCTACGGCCGGTTTTTCACTGACGGGATCCTTGGCATCGGGTTTGGCGGGTTCGTTCTTCTGATCGCCATCGGGATGATCCAGCAGATCCTTCACTTCGTTGACCTTGTCCAGCAGATCCAGAGATTCGGCTTTGGAGAGGCTGGGGTTGTTGAGAGCTTCATCCACGTCATCAGCCAGAGCCACCAGCATGTTGAAGGTAGCGGGCTGGAAGTTGGCGGCTTTCAGCATTCTCACCTGGGCAGAGAAGTCTCTGAGTTCAGCCAGAACGGATTCATCGGGTTTCAGACGCAGGGACAGCCACAGTCTGTTGAGGGAAGCGGCAGTGTCGTTGATCTGTTCCTGGCTTTCAGGATTTTTGACTACATTCTTAGCTTCTTTCAGAGCGGCCTTAAAGGCATCCACTTCGCCATTGGCGTTGATGAAGGCATCCAGGTCGGCTTCTTCAGCGGCATCGATGATCATCTGCAGCAGTTCGGTGGAGTATTCCACTTTCACGGCAGCATCCAGAGCAGCCTGCAGATCGGCCAGAGCCTTGTCGATGGATTCCTGCAGAGCGGTGTCGGAATCCAGGACAGCCTGGGCCTTTTCAATGGCTTCTTCCAGAGCAGCCTTGCTTTCAGGTGTCAGCGGTGTTTCCAGAACGACCTGAGCCTGTTCAACCAGAGCAGCCAGGGCATCCTTGTCAGCCTTGAAGTCCAGCATCTGAATAGCCTGAACCAGTTTCAGCCAGGCAGCATTCACTTCGTCTGTGGTGGCTTTCTTGTCGGCTTCTACGGCTCTGGCTTCTTCCAGAGCGGTGTTGAAGTAGTTGAGAACAGTGGTGTTCAGATGATCCAGAGCTCCGGCTTCTACCTGAGCTTCGGCATAGGAGATGGCCTGTCTGAGCAGAGTCTTGTTGGCTTCGGGCACTTCAATGGGTTCGTCATCCATGGCTGTGGCGATGATTTCATAGATCATGGGCTGAACGGTGCCATCGAAGGTCAGGCGGATGCTGCGGATGGAATCGTTGACATCAAAGGTGTTGTAGCTGTTTTCCAGAGCACCCAGAGTGATCCAGGAGCCGTCCAGCTTTTCGGCTTCCACCACGGTATTGGCAGAAGAGGATTCGTGCTGGAGGATGGTGAGTTTCTTGACGTCTGTGGTGCTGGTCATGGGATAGACCAGAGTCTGGCCTTCAGAAAGCTGATAGAAGGTCGGATAGGTGTTCAGGTCGCCGTCATCCAGGTAGTTGGAATTCAGGATGGTGGCAGTACCGGAGGTGTAGCGCAGGTTGTTGGTATCCAGAGCCTGGTTGACTTTGACTTCGTAAACCTGGCACCAGCTGTCGGAATCAGATCCGGCAGTGAAGCGCAGATATCTGGCGCTGGGTCCTTCGGTGGTGAAGCTGCAGATGTAGCGGCCGTTGACAATGCGGTATTCGCTGGAAGGCACTGCTTCACTCAGATCCATCCAGGTTGTTCCGTCAGTGGAGTACTGGAGAATGGTGGAGGAGAAGCCGTCTACGGCACCGGCTACATGGGGGTCACCGCCATAGGTAATGGAGGTGTCGTAAACAGGAATCAGGCCGCCCAGATTGATCTGGATGTAGTTGCCCTTCTTGGATACGGCATTGGAGTAGTACCTGGTGGTTTCATCGCCGTCTACGGCGTTGCTGATGGCATTGCTCTGGTAGGTGCCCATGTCAGTGGAAGCAGACAGGGACATGCCTTCACCGGAAATGGTGTTCCAGGTGATTTCGTCCATCTTCACGCTGCCGGTCATCTCGGAGCCGGAAGCGATGCGGATGTAACGGGTTAAAGCGCCCTGGGCATTGTGTCTGACAACGACGTGACCGTCGCTGACGGTATAGTCATCAGAACCCAGTGTTCCGCGGTCCGTCCAGGTGATGCCGTCGGTGGAAGTTTCCAGAACGGTGTTTTCAAAGGCTGCGCCTTCTTCGAAGGTGATGGTTACATCATAGAGAGCTGCCAGGTTCTGCAGGTCCAGAGTTACGCTGTCCCCATCGGCAATGGCACCGTTGTTGGAGAGTTCGGCATAGGTGGACAGAGAGTTGTCCACGATGTTATTGAGATCGCTGCCTTCGACAACATCCATGGTGGACTCGATCTTGCAGGCTGTGCTTTCGATGAGTTCCATGGTGGGAGCAATTTCATAGATCTTCAGCCAGTAGCTGCCTTTTTCCGTTTCGCGGATGCGCATGTAGCGGGCTTCTACGGGATCGAAGGTCACGGTATGGTAGGCGTGAACGGTGTCAACCCCGCGGGTTTCAAATTCAGAGTAGTTGAAGGGTTCGCCTGCGGCTGTCCAGTTGGTGCCGTCCATGGACACTTCTACAACGCCCTTCTGGAAGGCGTCGACGGTGCCCAGACGGTTGGTGCCGGAAACGATTTCCACGGAAGACAGGGAATACAGGCCGCCCAGGTTCAGAGACAGAACGTGTCCGCTCCGGGATTCTTCTGCACTCCAGAAGCAGGTGTCCAGATCGCCGTCGAAGGCGTACTGGATATAGTTGGCTTCATAGGTCTTCATGTTGGTGGAAGCGGAACGGTTCACGAAGGGAACGGGCTTCACGATGGAAACGGAAGAAGCACCGGCAGAGTCGGCAGAGGCGCTGACGCGTACCCATGTTGCGGTGACGATGGCACCGGACTTGTAGACATCACCGGATTTGGACATGGCCAGTTCGGTCCAGTCCAGACCATTGAGGGAAGTTTCCACTTTCAGGCCATCCATGGAATCGGCATTCACCGCAACGCTGAAGTTGCCGGGTCTTCTCAGACGCAGTTTGATGGATTCGCCGGCCTGGATGCCGCTGGTGGAAGTCCAGCCGTTTTCATCCTCATCCAGCATGGTTTTGTTGTCGCCGACGATCTGCATGCAGTTCTGAGAGAGGTCCATGCTTTCAGCCAGAACGGTGTTGACGGTATCCTGCAGGGATTCCAGGAAGGGAACCAGCAGGTGGGAGCCGACCTTCTGAGTCTTGTTCTTGACGATTTCGGTCTTGTTGATCAGATCGGAACGGCCCTTCATGGTGGCATCGATGTCGCCTTTGGCTGCAGCTTCAAGAGCTTCCATGCCGCCGATGCCAGCGATGCCCAGCTGTTCATAGGCATCTACATAGGGTGTGATTTCTTCCAGCAGGCCTTCGTTTTTGACGGCGCGCAGAGCGGTGCAGTCATCCCTGATCTGGGTGAAGTCAGCTTTCAGAGTGGCGATGGCAGCGTTCAGATCGCCGTTGCCGGCCAGAGCGTCATTGAAGGCGTTCAGGTCAGCTTCCAGGTACTGGGATTCCTTGAAGAGGAATCCGCTGCCCTGGTCGTTGTAAGCCAGGTTGTCCGCAAAGCGGCAGAATTCTTCCCAGCATTCGGGAACCAGTTCCTGAATGGAGCGAACCCATGAAGAATGAGCATCAAAGTCGGCTGTATTCCAGGAGTAGTCTGCACCGGAGAAGATGGTGACTTTGGAAGCATCGGCTTCGGACATGGGGTTCATGTAGAAGGAAGCCAGGTTGTCTACGTCATTATCGACGCAGTCCAGCTGTCCCATGAGCAGGTGGCCGCCATAGTAGTCGGTGACAGGGTAGTTCCACCAGGAACCGAAGTCTCTGTCGACACCGCCCTGACTCTTGGGCCATTCATAGTAGTTTTTGGTGATGGCGGACATGGTAGAGTTACCGGTCCACAGCACCAGGGTATCGGGATGGATAGCCTGCATGAAAGGCTTGAAGTAGCCGGAAATGGAAGCACCCCAGGAGTTGGTGTAACGGGTCAGAACAGTCACCATGGGGTGAATGTCGGGATCCTTTTCCTTCAGGTGTTCATAGACGGCATTCAGGGTTTCGGCATGACGGCTGCCATTGGCAACACCGTAGTCCAGGTCATCGTAGAAGATACCGAACTGTCTGACGCCCAGGTCATAGACCTGATCCACTTTGGTCAGCAGTTTGGCAAAGTCATCGACCACGCCATCGCCATCGGAATCAGCGGTGTAGTTGTAGTCTCCGCCGGGATGGATGGTCCAGCAGAAGATCATGTTGTTGTCATCGGCTGTCTTGACCAGCTGACGGATTTCTTCGGCCTTGTCTTCGGGGTAGAGTTCTCTCCAGCTGGATCTGTGATAGGGGTCATCCTTGGGAGCATAGACATAGGTGTTCATCTTGTAGAGGCTGGTGTCTTCAAACAGACTGGTGCGGTCCTGGAAAGTCCAGGGGGTGCCGTAGAAGCCTTCTACATAGCCGCGGTAAAGCACATCGGGGTAGTCGGAAACGGTGACTTCCGCAATGCGTCCGCCTTCGGCCTGCTGGAACAGCTGGCGAAGCGTCATGACGCCATAGTAGACGCCGTCCTTGTCAGTGCCGACAATTCTGACTTCACCTTTGGTGTTTTCATCATCACTGGTCTGCAGAACATAGCCCTGCTGATGATCCAGAGCACCTTCGGCATCGGGGATATAGGTGCAGGTCTGGCAGTCTTCGCCGCAGTCAACGGCAAGGATGACCTTGGCGTTTTCGCTTTCGGCAGCTTCGGCTTCTGTCTTTTCACTCCAGGTGATTCCCTGGGCGTCCAGCAGTTCGCCGGTCTTAGTAACGGCTGCTTCGTTTCTGGTGCCGTGAACAACCACATCCACGGGACCAGTCAGGCTCATGCCTTCGGCAGAGTCCGTAACGATGGACTGGGGAACGGGGAAGATGTCTGCGGTGGGGGCAGCAGGCGCAGCATCTTCTTCAGCAAGAACCGGCATCACCGGAATCAGGCTGACGCTCATGGACAGAGACAGCAACAGGTTCAGTTTTTTCTCTTTCTTGTTCAAAATTGACTCCTTCTGATCTCTTTCGATCTTTGTGTAAGCGTTATCCACTTATCATTTCCATTATCTGTAATTCCCGACCAACTTTCTAACCAGTCAAATTTTGATCTCTGCTGGA
>Cinder_p2__coassemble_2467_pt1 | contig 11805 bp, 7 predicted proteins | sample Cinder_p2__metabat2_low_PE_019 | metagenome-assembled genome bin Cinder_p2 | reverse complement strand
AAACAAGATCTATCCCGTTAGAACTACTCGTTAGAAAAGGACACGGGAACTACAGTTTAATGGAAAAGGCTTTGCGCTGCAGAATCTGAACATCCAGAATCCCAATAAGGCTGTCAGCGGTCTGTTCCATTCCATTTCCCATGCCCACATTCAGAATGTGCTGCTGGAATCCGGCGAAATCTTCGGAAACCGGATTGTGGGCGGCATAGCCGGAAAAGCAGATTCTTCCATCATTGAAAACTGCATGGTCTATGCCAAGGTGCGCAGCTTTGATGTGGCCGGCGGACTGGTGGGCGAACTCAACGGTTCCACCCTGTCCAACTGCGCCTCCAATGGCAAGGTGCAGTGCCCGACCACCAATGGCGGACTGGCCGGTTCCATCAACAAAAGCAGCGATGGCCAGAGCAGCTCTTCCATCCGGAACAGCTACACCATGGGTCATCCCTTCTGGGGCACCTATGCAGGTAAGATTGCCGGCACCATGAACGGGGAAGCCGGTCAGTTTGAAAACGTCTATTACTCCGATCAGTACGAACCTCATATCGGACTGGGCTCGGATTTCAACAATACAACTGCTGGTATCACCATGAAGACCAGGGCTAAAATGGAAAGCCAGGCTTTCGTGGATCAGCTCAACCAGGGACTGGAAGAAGGCTCCGGTCTGCACTGGGTCCTGGGTGCCGATGGCAAACCCAGACTGGATCTTTTTGAGGAAGCAGCGGCCATCAATGCCTTTATCTATTCCATTCAGGATCAGCCTGAAGTTGAAAACGGCAGACTGGTGCTGCCGGTTTCCGAGGACGGTGCCTACAGAGCCGTTCTGGCTGGCAGTGACAACAGAGCCACAGTCACCCTGGATGGACATGTCTACACACCGCTGCGGGATCAGCAGGTGCTGCTGATTTACGACATCGAAGATACCTCTACCGGTGAAATCAAAGGCCGGGTAGACCGCAATATCGTGCTGGATGTCAAAGGCACCTATGAAGACGAAGGCGCTCATGAAACCCCCATGGTCATCCCCGGTCTGCGGGAATGGCATGGAGAAGAAGGATATTTCACCCTGAGTCAGGAAAGCGGCTTTGTCTTTGATCATGAAATCGAAGAAAAGGCAGCCGGTAAGATTCAGGACTATCTGGATGAAATCTGCCCCTTCACCCTCCGGCATCAGGCCAGCGGCAAGACGGGCAACATCGTTCTGCAGCTGGATGAAACCAGAAAAGACGAACTGGGATCAGAAGGCTATACCCTGGTAATCGGTGAGAACATTATCATTACCGCAGCCGAAGAAAAGGGCCTGTTCTATGGCGGTATTTCCGTGGCCCAGATCCTCTCTCAGGAAGAGGGTCATACCACGCTGCCAAAAGGCGAAGCCAGAGACTATCCGGCTGATGAACTGCGCGGCGGCATGTTTGAAGTGGGAAGACGCTACTTTGAACTGGACTATATCGAAGACATCGGCAAATACATGGCCTGGTTCAAGATGAACTCCCTGCACCTGCATCTCAATGAAATGGGCGGCGAACATGATTCCTCCTTTGTTCTGCAGAATGAGAAGTATCCGGCCATCAATGACAACAACACAGGCTATATCTGGAGCAAGGATGACTACCGCCAGATGCAGAAAAACCTCCATGAGGTGGGTGTGGATGTGATCTCTGAGATCGACACGCCGGGTCACTCCGCCGTCTTTGCCAAAGTGGCTCCCGAACTGGTATCCGGTGCCAACCTGCGGCTGGGCGATCACTATGACGAATGCCTGGCACTCATCGAAAGCGTCTTTGATGAGTATCTGGATGGCGAAGATCCCGTCTTCCAGCATGCCATCGTCAACATCGGCACGGACGAATCCGCCAATACCAAGGAAGACATGCGCCGCTACATCAACGACCTGGCCCAGTACTGCCTGGCCAAGGACAACGTGGACAAGGTGGAATTCTGGGGCAACCTGTCTCTGTACTATGGCAATACGGAAGTGAAACCTGAAAACGTCATTGAACGGATCTGGGACGGACCGGATCAGCGGGTGGATGATGCTCTGGAAAACGGCTATCTGGTGACCAACTCCACCTCCAACATGATGTACATCGTACCCGGCAACGGCCTGGGCTTCTTCTCCGGCTATCTGGAACTGGACAAGTTCTATGAAGGATGGAAAGGCTCCTCCGATTTCTGCACCTCCAGAATTCCCAATCCCTTCTGGATCGGCGGCAAGAACTACTACAGCAACTACACCCTGCTCAAGGGTGATCCCCAGATTCTGGGTTCCTTCTTCTGCGACTGGAACGACTCCGGCTGGGGCAATGATTACGACATCTTCGAGATCATGAGACCCTACATCGGTGCCATGTCCGAAAAGGGCTGGTATGGAGAAAAGAACCGTTTTGCCTCCGGAAAAGCCTTTGAAGAAGCTTTTGAAACCCTTGGGGACACCGGTGTGATCTCCAATCCCAGACGCCACTATGAAGATGAAGACCTGACTCTGGCAGCCTATGATTTTGCCCATCTGGACAGCGATTCCTGCTCTAGCAGCGTACTGGATCGTCCAGCGTCCATTCATAACGGCACCAGAAAAGAAGAAACCTTCCTGGGAGAATCCATCTCCACCCTGGGCCTGCACAAAGACACCAGCCTGTCTCTGCCCTTTGACGGCGTGGGCTATCCCTATACCGTCACCATGGAAATGAAGCTGGATGAAGCCCCATCAGAAGATGCCGTTCTCTTTGAGGATGACTTTGGCGCCTTCCATGCCAACTACAAGGGAAACGGTGTCTGCTTCACCATGGGCAAGTACACTTACACCTTTAACGTGAATCTGCCGGTGAACGAATGGTTTACCCTCTCCTTCACCAGCAACTACACTCCTGGCGGCACACCTGTCACCCGCATGAAACTCAATGGCCGGGATTATTCCTGCAGCCTGCTGGAAAAGGTGGCCACCAATGCCAATGGCGTGCCCTCTTCCTATCTGCCCACCACCACCTGCTTCAGCGGTCTGGAAGGCAGCCTGAAGAGCCTGACCATCCGTAACGCCTGGAATCTAATGCCCAATGTCTCCGTCAAATTTGAAGGAGAAGGAACAGAAGAATCTCCCTACCGCATTGAAACGGCCATGGACCTCCAGCGCTTCCTGGATCTGTGCTCCACTGGCAATCTGGAAGGAAAAGTCTTTGCCCTCTACAACGACCTGGATCTGCACGATCAGACCATTCTGCCCGCTGCTTCCTTCAACGGCATTCTGGATGGCCGGAATCATGTCATTTCCGGTCTGAAGATCGATCTGGACGGTCAGGAAAACGTGGGCCTCATCTGCCAGATGAATGGCGGAACCATCCGCAATCTGCGCCTGAAAGAAGCAGAAGTAACCGGCGGCAGACACACCGGCGTTCTGGTGGGAAGAACCGATGGGGGCACCCTCATTGAAAACGTCAGAGTGGACGGCACGGTTAAAGCAGCAGCCGACGGTGGTCTGCTGGTGGGCATGTTCAACAACAGCACTCTGCGCAACTGCGGCAGCACCGGATCCGTTTCTGTTTCCATCGAATCCGTGGGTGGTCTGACCGGATCGGCCAACAATTCCGTCAACCCCTCCATTCCTGTCATCTTTGACAACTGCTGGTCTGCAGCTCATCTGGAAGGCCGCTATGCCGGACGGATCACAGGATGGGATGAATCCAGCAGCGAGAACTATCCCGTCTCCATGAGTAACTGTCATGCCATGGAAGGCAAGTGGGCTTCCGGCAACTACGAGCGCACCGATGGCATCGTCTGGTTCAGTGAGAGCGAACTGACAGATGGCACCCTGCTGGCCAGACTCAACGATGGCCTGAAGGAGGGCATGGAAAGCTGGATCGCCGCTGAAGATGGCACCCCGGATTTTGAAAGCCGGAAAGAGCAGGAAAAAGTGAATACCATCCTCCTGGAACAGGCTGTGGCCATGGCTGAAGGTCTCCAAAATGAGGCTTCCTATGAAAAGGTCAACGCGCTGGTGAAGGTTCACTTTGAACAGTGTCTGGAAGAAGCCAGAACTGTGCTGGCAGATGAATCCGCCAGCCAGAGTGAAGTCAATGAAGCCTGGAGAAATCTCTCCAGAGCGATTCAGATTCTTGGCTTTACCAGTGATTTCACTACGCTGGATGCTCTGCTGGCCAAAGCAGAAGCCCTGAATCTTGACGATTATGAAGAACCGGGAAGAAGTGCTCTGGAAGAAGCCATCCGCTTTGCCAGAGAAGTCAGAGAAAGCGATACAGCCCTCAACGGTGCTTCCATCACCGAAGCTGAAAACCGCCTGCAGGCTGCTCTGGATAATCTGGTTCGCGTTGCACCGGAAGTGGATACCACTCTGCTGGAACTGCTGGTTGAAACCGCTGAAGGCCTGAACCTGGAAGATTACACCAGCCAGGGACAGGAAGCCTTCACCAGCGCTCCGGAAGAAGCCAGAGCTGTTCTGGAGGATCCGGAAGATCAGAATGTTGTGGATGCGGCAGTTCAGAAGCTGAACCTGGCCATGTTAGAGCTGAGACTGAAACCTTCTGAATCTCTGCTGAAAGCTCTGCAGGGCTTCCTGGATCAGACCGAAACCCTGAATGCGGCTGCCTATGCGCCGGCCACATGGAATGTGATCACCATGTTCCGTAGTGAAGTGGCAGCAGCCATGCAGGATCCTGACCTGGATGAGGCCAGAGCTAACAAACTGGCTGACCGCATGAAACAGGTGCAGGAGCTGATCAATCATCCGGAAGCTCCTGCTAAAGAGGACAAGCCTCAGGAGCAGACAAAACCTGAAAAGCCGGCTGAAAAACTGGATGGGCAGGAAGACAAAACAGCAGAAAAGAACGAACCTGCCAACAAACAGAATGGTTCTGAAGCGGGCACCAATATACAGAAATCTGCTTCAGTGAAGAGCGGTGTCCAGACCACAGGCGCTGCTGCAGGTCTTGTTGCTTCTGTCCTTGGCTTCCTGATGTTGAAAAAGAGAAACAGAAAGCAGTAGAAGCACAACTGATCATTTCTGATTCTGATTCGATTCAAACGAAGCAGAAGCTGAATCTGCTTCAAAAAAAACAGTCTGCCTGGAAGGCAGAGCAGTGAAATTTTCCACGAAACGAGATGTCGTATCCGGCATCTCGTTTCCTTTTTTCACAGGAAACGGATCGGGTGAATCAAATTCTGTGCTGGACCGTTTAAATATGGCATCTCTGAAAAAAATATCAAAATAGCGCGATAAGTTTGTTAATATTAAATCAGCATAGAAAACGTAATCTTGATTTGCTGCCAAATCAATCGGTGGTGGGCCGGAATAATGCCGATGAATCTGATCGAGATCAGCTAAACAGAAAAATGCACTGATTTGAATTCACAGATCTCAGAATGGGCAGAACATGCCTGTCAAAGGGAAGTCTGCTTCTGTATGAAAGGTCATTCGAAAAGGAAGTTTCAGCTGAGATTCAGCCGTCAGGAGTTTCGATCATGAAAACCGAAGGATCGAACAGAAGAAAATCATGATTGCGATGTGTCTGGCTCTGCTCACTGGATGCAGCCAGAGACGGAGTCAAGATAGAAGATCTGACCAGAATCCGGCTGCTTTAAGGTTCTGGCCTGGATCACAGGGACTCTTTTATGCCCAAACCAGGGCACGAGAAAGGTCCCGAAAGTTTCAGTACGACAAGGGGAAAACGATATGAAAAGGAAATTTGCTGCTGCACTGCTGTTGAGCGCACTCTCAATGTCTTCACTGGCGGGCTGTTCTCAGAATGAAAATTCTCAGCCCTCTTTTGAAGAACCCATGAATTATGCCCAGGCTTCCATTTCCGGTTTTGGAGGAATGCGAAGCAGCTTTATCACTCCCGAAGGGATGGTTATCCCTGTTCAGTACCGGGATGACGAAAGGGGAGGATACCGGAATGCCTTCGCTCTCTATAACCAGGATGGCTCTCTGAGCTTTCTGAACAGTGATCCGGCAAACGGATGTGACGGGGATCATCTCATCGCCTGTTCCTTCAGTGAAAGCGTTACGGCTGTTCAGTTCATCCAGGCAGGAGACAGTGTGTACTATGTCTTGCCGCAGATGAATCAGGAAGATGGAGGAGCAGCTTTAGAGGTTGTGACCATGAAGCTGGATGGAAGCGACAGAAAGGTGCTGTTTTCGGAACCATGGAATCTGGGAAACACTTCGCCTTTCCTGTTTGCGGCTCACCAGGGAAAACTGTATTTCCATGCTCCGGGAAGCACTGAGCTGACAGAATTCGATGTCGCTTCCGGAAAGAAGGAGACACTCTTCACCTTCGAGGAGAATCAGGAGCCCGACAACATCTTCCTTGCCGGAGATCAGGGTTATATTCATTTTCCACTGTATCAGGGAAAGACCGGTGTCACCCTGAACTGGACGCTGGGTTCAGATGAGCTTTCTGAATGGAAAACCAATACCAAAATGGCATATATCGGGGAGGATTCCTCCATTTATTACGCAGATCAGGCCTCCTGGCTGGACCAGGAAGGACAGGATCCCGTAAAGCTGGTGGATACCGAAACGGGTCATTTTCTGGTCAGTGATGACTACATTGCCTGGAGCGGAACGGATTCCACCGGTCAGGATGGTCTCAAGCTCTTTGACAGGAATGGAAATCTTCTGTCGGAAGCTGCCACCGACAGCGGCGAGACGCTGATGGCTCTGACACCAGAAGGAATTTTTACCTCCACAAAGGTATACCCCATTGAAAATCAGCAGATTCAGTCTCCTTCCAGTCTGACCGGAGTGTAAAACCATGGATCCCCTTTTGAAACTGGAAGGTGTTTCCAAATCCTTCAGAAAGCAGCAGGTTCTGAATCAGATCAGCCTGGATCTCAAACCTGGTGTCTATGGGCTGGTAGGATCTAATGGAGCGGGCAAGAGCACTCTGATCCGCATCCTCTGCGGAGCACTGAAAGCCGATCAGGGAACCATCAGCTGGCAGGGAAAAAGCACTTCTAAAAACAGGGACTTTATCAGCCAGCTGGGAGTGATGCCCCAGAACCAGAATGGATACAGAGAATTTTCCGGACTGGAGTTTCTGTATTACATGGCCGCTTTAAAGGGGTTGACCAACAGGCAGGCCAGGCACCGCATTGAGAGTCTGACCAGAGAAGTTGGACTGGAAAACAGCCTCAACAAAAAGGTGTCCAGCTATTCCGGAGGGATGAGACAGCGTCTGATGTTTGTTCAGGCGCTTCTGAATGACCCGAAAATCCTGATTCTGGATGAACCCACTGCAGGTCTGGATCCTTATGAGCGCATCCGCATGCGCAATCTCATCAGCCGGATTGCCAGAGGCCGGCTGGTCATCATAGCCACCCACATCATGTAGGATCTGGAAGCTGTAGCGGATGGGATCATCTTTCTCCATCAGGGAACCATTCCCTTTCAGGGCAGTGTTCCCGAACTTATGGAGCGTATGAAAGGCCGGGTCATGGAAGCGGATGTTTCGGAAGATGAGTATGAATCCCTGCATGAAACCCATAAGATCGTCCGTGTTCTTCAGCTCAGTGATGGTTACCGGATCCGGTATCTGCTTAATGAAGAGGATCAGCAGGAAGGAAATGCAGTTCCGGATCTGGAAGACGCCTATCTGGAATTCCTGGTATAGCCTATGCTGATCAAATTTGAGATTCTGAAAATCATTCGAAACCGACTCTGGCAGCTCCTGTTCGTTCTGCTGCTGATCATTCATGCAGCTCTGATCTTTCTGCAGCCGGTTCTCTCTGACAATCCCGTGATGCGAAACCGGCAGATGGCTGACGAGTTTCTCTCTGAGGTCAGGGATCAGTCTGTGGAAGAAAAGAGCAGCTGGTTTTCTGCACTGAATCATCAATACGAAAATGCACGGACTCTGATGTCAGAGCGGATCATGGCCGGGCTTAATCCCGAAGAGGAATTCCAGTTCAGCCTGAATCCGGAAGAGCTTGCCCGGGCTGGTGTACTTCTGGAAGAAGCCGGTGAAGATTTTTCTGAACAACAGAACATCGTGCAGTCTCTGGCTGTCTCCTATTCCCAGCTCGCCGGATATGGAGAGTATCTGCAATCCATCCACGAGCGGGTGGAAGACATCCGAAAAACCCCTGTCTGGAGGACCTGGCCGTAGTCCAGAATCGAGGAACTGGAAGAAACAACAACCCGGTACGATCAGCTGGCTGATCTGGATGGAAAGCTTTCGGATTCCGGACTGCTCTTTGAAGAATCCTTTCTGCAGCCCGCATCCTTTCTTCTGTTTCTGGCCATGGTGCTGATCACCGTGATCATCAGTCAGCAGGCAGATCAGGAAGAAGATATGGACCTGATGATCCGCAGCTGTCAGAACGGAGCAGGAGCATCCACCAGAGCCAGGCTGGCAGCCCAGGTTCTGGTAATGACTGTTCAGCTGATCTGTTTTCTGCTGATCCAGGCCGGTCTATCCGGACTTCTCTATGGTTTCCCGGATCTGCAGGCTCCGCTGCAGTCACTGACTGCCTATTATCACAGCCCACAGCACTGGACCATTCTGGTCTGGCTGATCTCGCTTGCGGCAGATCTGTGGGCATCTGGTGTGCTGGTCATCACTCTGATGTCCCTGCTGGCCAGAATTCTGGGAGCCAGAGGAATCTGGGTATTTATCATTCTGTTCACAACCGGTCTGTTGTGTTTTAAAACCATTCCTGCCCAGTCCATCTTCTATCCGCTGGCCTGGTTCAATCTCTATACCCTTTTGATGCCGGTTCTGTACCTGCGCGAACGAATCGTTCTCTCAGGTTATGAAGCTGAGTTCTGGATGATGGTTCTTCAGCTGGCAATTATTGGGATCAGCCTTGCCGGTGTGCTTCTTCTGCAGCCAAAACCGGTACACAGAAAAAGTCAGACTGCTCATGGCACATCTCTGTACAGGAGCGTTTCCGTTTCCAGACATGTCAGCCTGCAGAATATTCTGCATCATCCCGGTTTTCTGATTGCAATCCTCCTGCTGGGCCTGTTTGCGGCAAACTGCTTCAGTTCCATCCATCATGCCAATTCTGAAGCCCGTGAACGCATCCAGACAGTCTTCTGCGAAACTGGCGGGGCCATGACAGATGAGAAAAGAGCTGTTCTGGAGGAAAAGAACCAGGCCTGGCAGACCATGACAGAAAATCTGCTGGGAGCGGGAAGCAGGTATGAGAAGGGGGAACTCTCTCAGGAAGACTATGAAAAGGCCATTGCGGAATACCAGAATCTGCAGGCAGACCAGCAGCGGTACTCCGTAGTGGTACAGCAGATGGAACAGACGATGGATCCGGACTGGGTCATCTATCCCAGAGGCTTTCAGGTTCTGACAGGTTTGAACAGCAGCCAGTCGGATCAGATCAGTGCTCTTCTGCTGGTTCTGGTCCTGTTTGCCGGTCTGTCCGGCCTGTTTGCGGCCGATCATGAGGAGGATAATGATTTTCTATACCGGATTACGAAGAAGGGAAATTCCTCGAGAATCCGAAGCAAGGTTATGTATGCCTTCGTTTTTGCCGGTGCTGTTTTCCTGATCATTGAACTGCCTGGCTTTCTGAAAATTCAGCAGGTTCTGGTTATGGATAACTGGGATGCACCTCTTCGGGCAATAGAGAGCAGCGAACTGCTGACTGGATTTCCAGCATGGATGGAGAACTGGTCGATTCGAAAGTATACGATTCTGCTCTACCTGATCCGGTTTGCGGGAGTCCTGCTTGTGATGATGGAAATCATGACCCTGTCTGCCTGGTCATCCAGCCGCCTGAAAGCCATCACCGGCAGCCTGATCATTCTTCTGATTCCCTGGCTGCTGAGTCTGGCAGGGATTCGATGGGCTTCTGTCCTTTCCTTTTTCAATCTTCTGGAAGGAAACAGTTTCCTGAGAAACCCATGGGACTGGTGGAAAATCCCGCTCTGGATTGTGGTGATGGCCCTTCTGCTCTATGGAGCCAGAAGAAGAACATGATTTGGTACAACAGTCAGGGAACACATAACAAGTAGATGATTATGTGTTTATATGTGAATTTAGCGTTATTGCCTTCCGAGTATGTCTACGTATGGTGAACACATCTGACCCGGCTTTTGAAACAAGGGCCTACAAAAAAAGGAAAGAAGCTATCGCATTGGTGAATTTGCTTCTTTCCTTTTATGTTACACGTATTTATCCCAGTCGATTTCGACCAAAGCATGACGAAAAGACCGTTATTCTTCAGATTTTTTGAAAATCTAAAAGTTTGCGGTCGTTTTTTTTGTTCATTATTGCAGGACGATCTCAATAAGCTGCAACAGCGGTATTGGAAACAATGTCCCAGTTCTGACCCACTATGATTGGATCGTCAGGCAGCGTGAATCCGTTCGCTTCGATCTGTCTGAAGCGGTTCCTCATATAACGGCAGCTCTTACCAACATGGCTCATCATATCGGAGATGATCTGTTCAAAATACTGCATTGGCTTCAGGTTTCTGTTTCGATGATTGTATTCGCATTCTGCAAGTTCGAGAACGAGGCATCTTCTAGGCATACCGTGATGCGAACCTCTTACGTTCGCTTCGACATTCGAGATGAAGTGATCGAGAGACTGGATATAGCCGTCTTTCTTGACATCATTCGAGTTTTTAAGATCCATTCGCCATACTTTGCTCTTTGAAAGCTTCATGTTCGCCGGAGACATATCTCCGCGGATCGCAGTAGAGCAAGGAATGGATCCGTAATCTTCTTCTTCATCGAAATCGCGGTTTTCCATGACGGCTGCAAGGCGGGCTTTTCTTTCCGGATCGAACAGCTCATCCCGCAGAAGTTCTTCAACATCTTTAGCGTTCTCGCTTGTCATCATGCGGAACTTGACTCCGATGTTTCTTTCCGCAACGGCTCCATTCGGCAGTTCGACATACTCCTTGCCGACTAGAGCTTCGACGAAGACTTTGTTTTTGGCTCCTCTTCCGCGTTTGCCGTGGGATTTTCCGCCCATCATAAAGCAGTCGATCTCTGCAACATCGCAATCGCCCAGAACGATCTCATCGTTGGTTTCTTCCATGGCTGTTTTGATCTTTCGGGAGATGAGTCTGGCTGTTCTGTAGTTCACTCCAAGCTCTCCAGCAAGAGCATGAGAAGTGATACCTGTATTATCGGAGGCGAAAAAGCGGAAAGCTTTCATCCATACGGTCGGAGAAAGTCGGCTTCCGTGCATGACAGTACCTGAATAGAGGCTTTCCTGATGATGACAATGCTTGCATTCAAAAAGAGGCAGATGTTCCTTCTCGGTACTGCACCGCTGCCCTTTTCTCTTCTTCTGGACGGAATAATATTCAACACAGCCGCAGACCGGGCAGACGAATCCTTTCGGGAATTTCCGCTCGAAAAGGTATTCATAGGCTTTCTGCTCGTCGCAGCAGATCTCGTCCATCTTCTTTACAAACCTTGCTTTGATTGGGTCTTCTTTCTTCCCGCACGGAATGCAGGAATCAAGGCCGTTCAAAGTATTCTCATTCATCATCTTGCATACCTCCTTTTTTGAATTTGCAAATCCTAGCACATGTTTTTGGAACTGTGTCAGAAAATTTTCAGATTTATTCTAGTCGCTGAATGAAGCATCATTGATGTGCCATTCAAAAAATCGGAATATTTTCACTCTCCTCTCCAAGCTGTCCGATTTATAGTTTTATGTAGATAATTGGCTAATTTTATGATATCATTAATCTACATAAAATCCAAGGAGGAAATGCCATGAGTCTTACAGCAAATGTCCAGGAAAAGGCCAATATGATCTGGAACACAGCCGACATCCTGGTAGGAACTTATAAACCGCATGAATACGGAAACGTCAT
>Cinder_p2__coassemble_2466_pt1 | contig 11807 bp, 9 predicted proteins | sample Cinder_p2__metabat2_low_PE_019 | metagenome-assembled genome bin Cinder_p2 | reverse complement strand
GATTTCTTCTTTGAATATTTCCGAACCAGGACTGGAGAGTTTCAGTGCTGAAGAAACAGCCAGCGGTCTGAGCACCCCGGCTGAAAAGAAATCCCGGCTGGGCAAGCGGTCCGCCAGAAACAAGGCGGCTGCACCTGTCACCAAGGCTCCTGCTTTTGCTGAAGTAGGCAACCTGCAGGAACCCGTCAGTACAGAAGAAGCAGCCACAACCAGAGTCCATAAATCCGATGCCATTCTGGAAGCCCCTGCTGCCAAGGACGACCTGCGGGACAAGTCTTCTGCAGCCAGCGCTCTGATTTCCGATCTGCAGTCCGATAAGCCGGAAGAACCCCTCAGCGAAGAGGAAGAACGCCTCTTCAGCAGCTTTGTGGAAGTACCTGCCACCCACCGCAAGTCTCCAAGAAGAGAAGAACCTGTGGTTGTCGAAGAAGAGGAAGAAACCGAAGAAGAGGATGTTGTGGATCCGGGCGCCAGTCTGGAAGACGACACCGACTACGATTTATACGAAGACCGCAAGAGCTTTATGCTTTCGGATTATAAGAAGCAGGATGAATACCTGGCCAAGCAGGCCAAACAGGGTTATCACTTTGTGAAAAGGGAAGGCCGCAAGTACTATTTCCATAAGAAGACCCCCGGTTCCTACTATTACAGAACCCTGTACTTCTCCCAGGAACCTTCTCAGGAACAGTGGGATGAATGGGCCAAAGACGGCTGGGAACTGGTCTCCAGAGCACCGGCCAAGAAGAAAAAGGAAGCCGGCTGGGTCGTCATGCGCCAGAGAGAGGTGTTTGACGAACTGCACAAGGACATTGACAACGAACTGGAAAAATACAAGTTCTTCAAAGCGTATTCCAGCTCCTGCCGCTCCACCATGTTCATGTTGTTTATCTGCATGGCCGTGTGTGTAGTGACTGCCTTCCTGCAGTGGCAGTTCAAGGGCTATCCCGCTGCCATCATTCTCTCCGGCATTCTGTTTGCCATCTCCTTCATCGTGTTCCTGATGTATGGCCGCATGCTGCGCAAGTCCAAAAAGCAGGCTCGCCTGCTCAAGGCCAGATGGCGCAACAAGGAGCGGGATGCAGAACTCTTTGATCTGAACAACCTGGAAAGCCAGGATGATCTGGATCAGGAATGGGAAAAGATGAATCCCCGCTATAAGAAAAAACACTAATGATCAATCAAAAAATCTCCATCTCTGGCCGGCAATCCGGAAGGGATGGAGATTTTCTGTTTTTTGGAAGATAGCTGAAAACCTAGGCTTCTTCGGCCAGAGTGGGATCAAACCACTTGTTGAAGCGGGTGTCCATGGTCAGACGGACGTTGATGCGCTCATGAGTGAAGGGCTGGATGAAGCTCAGGCTGAACGCCTGCAGCATCAGACCCTTGTTGTTGGTGATGGTGCCGTAGAGAGGGTCATTCATGATGGGATAACCCAGATTGGACAGATGCACACGGATCTGGTGCTTTCTGCCGGTATCGATGACGGCCTTGACCAGAGTCTTGTCATTGAACAGTTTCAGACGGCTGATGTGGGTGTGGGCGGGTTTGCCTTTCTTGAAGACAATCATCTTTTTGGCATCGTTGCGGTTGCGGGAAATGGGGTTGTTGATGTCGATTTCCCGGTTTTCCACACGGCCGTCCACTACGGCCAGATATTCTTTCTTAGCTTCGCCGTTTTCCATCTGCTCGTCAAAGAAATGCTGCAGCAGAGGGTACTTGCAGAAGAGAACCAGACCGCTGGCTTCATAGTCGATGCGGTTGACCGCCTGCGCGGCAAAAGGCCAGGCATTGGTGTTCAGATAGGCGTTGACTCTTGCGGTCAGGGTGTCTTCACTCTGGCCGTCTCCATGGACCAGCAGGAAGGGCTTCTTGTTGGCCACCAGGCACCAGTCGTCTTCATAGACGATGGGCACAGCGCCATAGTACATGGGTGTTTCATCATTGATGCGGTAGCGCTCATCCAGGGTTACCGTGATTTTGTCAGCCGGCAGAAGTTCTGTGGCTGGATTGGTCATTTCTTTTCCGTTGACGGTGATGGTGCAGTATTTCTTCTTTTCCTTGGAAATGGTCAGAAATTCGTACAGCCATTCCAGACTTTCGGGGGATTCCAGACGGACGATCAGATCGCCGTTTTTCATTAACTCAGCTTTTGTGGGCATTTTGTTCATTCCTTTCAGTTGAAACCAGGGAGGATGCCCTGATGCTTCAACTCATTTTACATGCAATCGAGGCAGATGGAAGACAGGGATGCAACGAAGAAATCCGTCAGCCCCCAATCCCACAGAAAAATGAACAGGGAAGGGAAAGATTGTGCTGCCAGAAGGGGAAGAGGGGATCTTCGGCCTGCAGTTGTTCGTCTTCCCTGAAAAGTCTGTTCTTCTGATTTTTCAGGGATCTGCAGAGCAGAGATCATCAGGCGAAAGTGAATCTATGATATAATTGAAGAAAGCTGAAATCTGAGTATGATTCAGATATCAAAGAAGGAGGAATTCATCATGAAACTGTTCAAAACCCCAAAAGGCGATGTCGTTGAACTCATCTACCCTGCAGGCGACGAAGTGGAAATCACCATCAACGGTGAACCCGCCACAGAACTGAAAGCCGGCACCACTGATGCAGCTCTGGAAAAACACGTTCCCGCTGTTTCCAAAGACGGCGACAAGCTGAACGTTCAGGTTGGAGAAGTGAAACACCCCATGTTGGACGCTCATTACATCACTGATGTATGGGTAGAATATCCCGATGGCACTGTTGACAAGAAGAGTCTGAAACCCGGTGAAGAACCCGTTGCGGTTTTCGATGTAACCGGCAAGAACGGCACTGTCAATGTGTATGAGTACTGCAACCTGCATGGTCTGTGGAAAAAGGAATTCGATCTCTAGTCCACTCTGATCACCTTCTGCCTTCAGGCAAGAAACTCTCTGGCCTGAAGGCTTTTTTGTGAGAAAACGGAATGAATCCTGTGTAAGCGCTGTTGAATGGGACGAACCTTTCAGAAGTCTTGCGAGTCTCATTTAAAAATTTTCCGAATAATGGCGTATTCTTTTACAATGTGAATAGAATTCCAGAACACAGGACTGTCTGGAAACGGCAGGTGAATGCATGAAGAAATTCCTGAAACAGTATCGAGGACCCATTGTGGTATTTGGCCTGCTGGCACTGCTCATTGCCAGTGTGGCGTATTATTTTTATTTTTCCGGCCCGGAAGTCTTCAAAAGACGGATGGCTGCAGGAGACCAGTTCCTGGCAGCCCACAAATTTGAAGAAGCAGCCAGAGAATACAAGGAAGCTGCAGCGGTGGATATGACCAATCCGCTCCCCTATGAAAAACTCTATAAAACCTTCCTGAGACAGAAGGATGCCGATCAGGCAGACTCTCTCTTTATTTCTGCCCGAAGCAATCTGCAGGGAGAAAGTATTGAGGAATTCTGGACGGAAGTTGACAAGCTCAACGCGCAGAACCCCTATTTTGTCTATCAGTCCTATGAAGACATTCTGGCGGAGGCCCTGGACGAATACCAGGAAAGCCGCATGGAAGCCACCAGTGATCTGCAGCGGGATATGAGCGGCCTGTGGCTGGCAGATCTGATCCAGGTCACCCCCGATTCCGTGCCTGATCTGCTCATGGCGGTTCCCGGCAAGGGTGCTTCGGATCCCGGACAGATCAAGATCTTCCACTACAACCACAGCGAACCCCTGCTGGTGGGCAGTGTGGATCCCTTCGATGACAACGGCCTTCACGAAATCTGGATCAGCCGTTATGAAGATCAGGTGTGCCTGGTCAGCGGCAGTCTGGAAGAAGGCTTTGAACTCTACGGCATCAATCCAAAGAAGCTGACTCTGGACAGCCTGCTCAAGGTTCCCGGCACGAAAGAAATCGAAGAAAAGAAACAGGCACAGGCGAAAAAAGAAGCAGAAGAGAAAAAGAAAGCAGAAGCGCAAAAGGAAACTCCGGAAAACCAGGAGCAGAACAAAGACGATCAGTCTGCTGAAACCGAAACCTCTGCAGAGGACGAAAAGTCCGATCAGGAGGCAGAGGAAAAGCAGGCTTCCAGTGAGGATGACAAGGAAAAGGAAATTGTTCCCGAAGAGGTCATCAGCCAGCTGGACGAACAGACCATTTTCAAAGCCGCTGTCAATACCGTGGATGGCTCTTTAACCTGCATGGATACGACTCTGGAAACTCTCAACACTCTGTATGAGGCAACCGGAGACGAAACCCTGGAAACCTTTGGCATCCGGGAAGCCCAGGATGTGGTCTACACCCCCGAAGAAATCCTTACGGATCTGGAAACCCGGGATTATGTAAGCCGCCCGGGCACCGATGAGGAATCCGCCATGATCTGGCAGCTGGAACCCGGCACCCTGCAGGTGGAAATCCAGGAACCTTCCCTGAAGGATGTGCCCCGAAACCTGAAGAAGGATGCTTCCGGGTATCAGGTCATCAGTGAACAGAGTAGAACCACCTATGTTCCCGATGGAAACGGACTGCTGATTTTTAAGGAAACCACCGATGAGCTGGATCAGTCCGTTGTGGAAAGTCTGGTAGAACGCTGGGGCCTGAACCCCGACAAAATCCAGATTCTGGATCCCCGGGAAAACCAGTCCTCTTCCGATCATGAATAACTGAACAATCCGTCTCGGTCCAAAGTGACATCATACTTTGGGCAGAGGCCTTTTTTCATGCCCGGATCCGGCAGCACGAAAAAAGCTCCGGTTTGCAAGAAACCGAAGCTGGTCTGAAATGGAAATCAACTAGACAGAACTAGTTTTCTTCTTTCTTGAAATCCTGGGGTACAGCACATTCTCTGGCCTTTCCCTGCCAGTCATGGAGCGGGGTCAGTCTTTCCACATTCATGGTCAGATTGAACTTCTTGCGCAGAGCAGCAATCTGTCTGAGCATGGGGGTATCGTGATGGGCCTTGATGGCTGCTTCATCTGTAAATTCGTTGATCAGCAGAACGCTGTTTTTGTCTTCCATGGGGAAATAGAAATCGTATCTCAGACAGCCGGGTTCTTCACGAACCTTCTGAACCAGTCCGCTGGACATCATTTCGATGGCGTAGTCTCTGGCGTTTTCACCCTCGCCTGTATAGGTAATATTGCTTACGATTGACATAGTTCTCACCTCGAAAAAAGTGTAACATTCTCTATTTACCACTGAAATTCTGGTGTCCGAGATTCTCGAGGTGATTCTCAGAGCCAAAAAGAAAAGTGGATCGCAGGATCCGCAAAATGGTTATTCTTCCAGGGTTTCCTGGATTTCAACGATTTCTTCTTCCCCGGCAAGAGAAGGGTATTTCTTTTTCTGCTCGTCCAGGAATGCCGAAGCATCCTTGAAGAAGCTGTAGACAATCATGATCATGACTATGCCTAAGGGGAACGCGGCGATGATGCTGACGGACTGGAGGTTGGCCATGGAGCTTTCCGAGAACAGAAGCGCCATGGGCAGTACAATGAGCAGCAGACACCACATGAGCTGGATTCCCCGGCTCGGGTTTTCTCCTTCGGGAATTTCCTTGTAGCTGTAGAAGGAAGCCGTCAGAGCGATGGAGTCAAAGGATGTGGCGTAGAAAGCGATCATGGTGCATAACAGCACCACATACACCAGAGGGGCTGCCGGCAGCGTTTCAATAATATTGATGATCAGTTCGTAGAGATCCCCGTTCTGCTGGTACAGGGCAATGAAGTCCTGCACCCCGGCAGTCTGCAGTCCCAGGGAATAGTTGCCCAGGATGATGAAGCTGATCAGGGTGGAGCCGGCACCAAAGAGGTAGCCGCCCAGGATCACCTGTTTGATGGTGCGTCCTCTGGAAATGGTTCCAATAAAGAAAGGAGCGGCTGCACACCATACCATCCAGTAGGCCCAGTAGTAAATGGTCCAGTTCTGGGGGAAGTAAGTGCTGCGGGTGGGATCGGTATAGGTGGCCATCTGCAGGAAGTTCTGCACCATGGTGCCCAGAGCCGAGAATCCGGTTTCCAGAATATAGATGGTTTCCCCGGAAAAGAGCAGCACATAGGCCAGCAGGCCAAAGAACATGTAGATGCAGGCGTTGGCCAGCCAGCTGATGCCCTTGATGCCCTTAAGCAGGGAATAGGTGTAGATAAAGCAGGTCACCAGCAGAATGATGATGGTCATCACCGTTCTGTTGAAGTTGACGTTGAAGATGGTATTGATGATCTCCGTCATCAGCGGGGTGGCCACAGAGAAGGTGGTGGCTGTTCCGGCCAGCAGAGCAAAGACAGTCAGCAAATCGATGAGCCGGCCTGGCAGGGTTTCTGCTTTATCTTTGAGCACGGGACGGCAGGCTTCGGAGAACCGCTGTCTTTTGCGCTTGCGCACATGCAGCATGAATCCAAAGCAGACAGCCAGCACCAGATAGAAGGCCCAGGGAATGAAGCTCCAGTGAAACAGCGGGAATACGCTGGCCCAGTCCTGGATGCTGCCCAGTTCGGCGATATGGGGATCACTGGCATACATGACCCATTCCGAAAAGGAATAGAACAGAATGTCGGCGGCCAGACCACAGGTAAACATCATGGCGCCCCAGGAAAAGAAGGAGTATTTGGGCTTTTCGTGCTGGCCGCCCAGCACGATCTTTCCGTATTTGGAAAAGGCGATCCACAGGGAAATCAGAAAGATGCCCAGGCCGATCACCAGATAGTAGAGCCCCAGGGTGTCTCCCAGAAAGAAGCGGATGGAAGACAGGGTTTTGTTTGACTGCTCGGGAAACAGAAAGAACAGCATAGACAGAAAGACCACAATGCCAAGAGGCACCAGAGTGATCAGCCAGTCCACCTGTCTGGATTTGTATTGTTCCACATGGTCCAGAGAGACCATGGAATCCGGTTTCTTAGACCTGGCCATGTGCGCCTCCCTTCACCTGGTCCCTGTAAGAGGGATCCATCTGGCAGAGTTCTTCCAGACTGTCGATCTCCGTCACAGCGTGATCGGGAATGGGATGAATCTTCAGACGGTAGTGATCGGGATGACAGAACATGGCCACATCATCCCAGTAGATGTCCGTGTTCTTTTTGTGAATGAATTCTTCTTCCAGATCCTGCTGCAGCCTTTGACCGTCTTCTTTTGTCCACCAGGAGACGGACAGCAGCCGGTATCCGTGATCGGCACCGGTTCTCGAACAGGACTTCACAAAGCCATCCTCATCCGGATCCAGCACCCATTCATCGGTGGGGCCGTCACTCCAGATACAGGCGTATCCGGAATCAGAGAATTCAGGATTCAGGACAGAGGGATCGGCAATGATCTGATCTCCATCCAGAATGAGCACATCCTCCAGCCAGTCTTTTGCCGCATAGAGCGAGGAGATATTGTTGCAGGTATCAAACCAGGGGTTGTTGATGAGTTCTACATCCGGGTATTTGTCCGGCAGAGCAGAGAACTGGTCTGCCAGATAGCCGGTGACAACGCCGATGCGTGTAATGCCCTGGGCATGCAGCGCATCGATGATGGTTTCAATCATGGGCTTTCCATGAACCTTCACCAGCGGTTTGGGGGTTTCCAGCGTCAGCGGCTCCATCCGGGTGCCCTTTCCGGCAGCCATGATCAGAGCCTGCTTCACCTTTGGCATACAATCAGCTTCCTTTCCTCAGACCGCCAGGGGTCTGAAAACAGATATAAGACCCAGTTTAAGATTCGTTTTGAAAAATGTAAATGAAACTGTCTTTCCTTTTCGTTATCTTACATTTCACGGCGCAAAGAAAGGCGCTCTCAAGGAGAGAGATTCCTGGTTCTGAAAGTGCCCACAACGGGTGATCATCTGTCTGACGCGTCCTGAACAGACTCTGAACATTGCCTTCGGTATGAAAATTTTCATGTATAATAGTGAAACAAAAAGAAAGGGAATGAGGATATGAAACACGCAAAAAGCCTTGCTGCGCTGCTGCTCTGCGCAGGCCTGGTTCTGGGCGGCTGTTCAGGAAAGAAAGCACCTGTTCAGACCGACATCACACTGGGTGAAGAAACCAGGGGCTCAGAAATTGTTGTGATTGAAAATGAATCGCAGATCACCTTTACCGGCGTGGAACTGAAGCTGCTGTCCGAGAAAAACTTCGGTTCCAGCTTCCTGAAGGATCAGGAAAAATTTGAAAATGGAAAGACGGCTTCGCTGTATGTTCCGGCACCGGAAGAAAAGAAAGGCGAAGAAAAGACAAAGGAAAAGGAACCTGTTTCTCTTCGCTTCTTTGATACCAAACTGGTGTGGCAGTTCGATGATTTCGAATATTTCGATGTCAGCGACAAAGCCGTCCTGACAAAAGACGACAAGACACTGGTGCTTACCTACCAGTCCGTCAGGGACAAAAATGAGGTGACGCTCAGGGCGAAACCCGATCCGGTGAACGTTCTTTTAGAAGAACAGCAGGTCGAAAGCAATACGGAGGATCCGGAAGGAAATACCGGATCCGAGAACGGTGAAGCCATTCCATCCCAGAGCGGATCTCTGGATGATCCGGATACACCGGATTTCAGTGAAGGCTATGAAGGAGACTCCTCTGAAACGTCCCAGGGAAACAGCTCTTCGGGCACATCATCCGGAAACTCGGGATCCTCGGGCAGTTCTCAGGGAAAGACAGAGCCTGGTAAAGAACCGGACAATGAGAATCCATCGGTGGAAAACGATGAAGATGTGCCCATCATGGAAGATCCGGTCTACGATCCGCCTGTCACCGAAAATCCAAGAGGATAGACAATCAGAGTGCTGCATCACTCTGAAGACAAAAACCAGATCAGAATTCATGAAGACAGACAGCCGCCCGAAATGCCGGGCGGCTGTTTTTTGAAGAAGCGCACAATGAAAAACCGCCTGCATACTACAGGCGGTCGATATGGATTGCGGAGATGGAAATTATTCCAGAACCAGATAGATGGAAGCATCCGTGCCGGTCTGCTGCAGAGCATTCCAGGCGGTGGTGACATCGGATCTCTTGTCTTTGGCAGAGCTGATGCAGAAGATGGTGCGGTCTGCATTGAGAGCGGCCGGGATCAGAGAACTCAGATCATCATGGCAGGATACGCTGAAGAGAACGAAGTCGGCTTTCTCAGCCAGTTTTTCCAGCGCTCTGGAGCAGTCGGGACTGCACAGGAAACTGCTCAGAGAATCAAATTCGGGAGCATCCTTCATGAGTTCGTGGCTGGTGGCCAGGGTGGTGCGGAAATGGCTGTTTTCCAGCGCCTTATGTAGAGCGTCGGCTGTTTTGTCACTGCCGTTCTGTCCGCTGATCAGGATGACCTTTTCTTCGGGATGAAGCAGCAGGGAAGCCCGGAGCATTTCCATGGCTTTGGGATCTTCAGGAGAAGAACCTGTGGCGGCGGGGGTCACACCATACAGGTAGTCCACTTCTCTGGCATCCCGGAAGTGGGAGTTGCCGATGGTCTTGCAGGCAATAATGATGATGTCAATGAGCAGGCCGCCGGCAAAACCGAGGACGGCAAACTTTAACATGGACTTGGCTACGGCGCCGGCACCGATTTTCATGGGTTCGGCGGCAGCGGAGGGTTCCAGAACGGTGATGATGTTGGCCTGAGGAAACAGGCTGTCCTTCATACCGTCAAAAGCTTCCAGGGTCCGGTTGACCATCTGGTAGGAAGTCTCTGAGCTGTCGGTGATGGCAGTCAGCTGGATGATGCTGGAAGAAGAAGGATTGGTGATCTCCAGATGCTTCATCATGTCATCGCCGGAAGGGAAGCCCAGCTCATGGGCGATGGTCTCCATGGTGTTTTCCTGCTGGAGAGTCAGGATGACGTTCTTGATCAGCGTGGAAGAAGACGTATCGTAGGAATAGACGCTTTCTCCGTTCTGGGGACTGATGCGGGGGCTGACGTAGATCAGAGCCGTGGTCTGATACTGATCATTGAGGGCGCCGGAAATCTGGGGATCGGTGAATCCCTTGAAAAGGCAGGCACCAATGGTGCAGAGGACAACGATCAGAATCCACAGTCCTTTCTTTCTGGACAGCAGATTCAGAACGAAAGGCCAGGATATATAGGGTTCTTTGCAGGTTTCTTCGTCAACGAAAACGACAGAAGCCTCGGCGGGCTGTTGGTTCATAATTGGATCTCCTTTACTGTGCAGTCTGGCCGGACAAAAACCGGCAGATTTATTCTAGCCTGAATCAGGCAGACAGATCAATTCTGCCATAAGGGCATGCCGTCGGGGAGCTCAGATCAACAGAATTGAAAGATGGAAACGCTGTCTTGTCCGCTGATCACTCCATGTCGCCCCTGCTTTCGGGCTGCGGCAGGCGCACTTCGTTTCAATCTGGGGCAAAATACTGTATAAATGAGAAGAACAGATTTCTGTCTTATAAAAGCTGTAAAAGACAGCAGAGGTGAATTATGCAGGATGTATTTATTGTTGGGTCAAAAGGCATCCCCGGAAACTACGGGGGCTATGAAACATTTGTAGACAAACTGACCGAGTACCATCAGGACAATGATCAGATTCATTATTATGTAGCCTGCAAAAGCAATGATAACGGCGAGTTCACCTATCATAACGCGACCTGCATGAATATTCAGGTCCCCGATATTGGCGCAGCACAGGCTATTTATTATGACTGCAAGGCCCTGGACCGCGTCATCGAGACCATTAAGGAAAAGAACATTCAGCACCCCATCGTTTATGTGCTGGCCTGCCGCATCGGACCCTTTGCGGCCCACTACGCCAGAAAGATTCATAAGCTGGGCGGCAAGTTCTACATCAACCCCGATGGACATGAATTCCTGCGGGCAAAATGGTCTGCTCCCGTACGCAAGTACTGGAAGGAATCCGAACGCATGATGGTCAAGGCCGCCGATCTGGTGGTCTGTGACTCTAAAAATATCGAACGCTATATCCAGAAGGAATATGCTTCCTATCATCCCAAAACCACCTTCATTGCCTATGGAACGGAAACCCGTCCCTCCAAACTGGCAGACGATGATGAAAAGTTCCAGAACTGGCTGAAGGAAAAGGGACTGAAGGAAAAGGAATACTACCTGGTGGTCGGCCGGTTTGTTCCCGAAAACAACTTCAAGACCATGATTCAGGAATTCATGAATTCCCACTCCCAAAAGAACTTCGCCCTGATTACCACAGCCAATGAAGCCTTCCTGAAGGAACTGGAAGAAGAACTTCATTTCTCCAGGGATCCCCGCATCCGCTTTGTGGGCACCGTCTATGATCAGGAGCTGCTCATGAAGATCCGCGAACAGGCCTTTGCTTATTTCCATGGCCATGAAGTGGGCGGCACCAACCCCTCCCTGCTGGAGGCTCTTGGAGCTACCGATCTGAATCTGCTGCTGGATGTGGGCTTTAACAAGGAAGTGGCTGAAGATGCAGCCATCTACTGGTCCAAGGCTCCCGGCTCTCTGGCTACGGTCATTGATGCGGCCGAGCAGCTGCCCCAGTCCGAGATTGACTGGCTCAGCCAGAAGGCCCATCACCGCATGGCTACTGCCTATTCCTGGCCCTTTATCGCCGGAGAATACGAAAGACTGTTTCTTAAGGGGAGCAATCGATGAAGAAGTTTCTCGCTCTGTTTCGCAAGGTGAAAGGGAAGGAAGTTCTCAGGCAGTACGCCCAGGGACACGTTCTGTTTACCGCACTGAGCGCTACTCTGCTTCTGGGGCTCAATAAGAAAGCTCTGGAAATTGTCAGACTCTGCACCCACTACAAGCTGCTGCGCAGACTGAAAAAGAAAACCTCCGGCTTTGTGGACACCTGGAAGCAGAACCATCCGGAAAGCTATGAAGAAAAGCACGAAAAGATCATCTGGATGTGCTGGCTGCAGGGACTGGAAACAGC
>Cinder_p2__coassemble_2443_pt1 | contig 11923 bp, 10 predicted proteins | sample Cinder_p2__metabat2_low_PE_019 | metagenome-assembled genome bin Cinder_p2 | reverse complement strand
CCTGTATGCCGTCATCCAGGAATACAACAAGCCGGAAGCCGACCTGCACCCTGACAAGATCAGCAATCTGGAGATGGGTTATATCTTCGAGGAGATCATCCGCAAGTTTTCCGAAGCTTCCAATGAATCCGCCGGACAGCACTATACTCCCCGTGAAGTTATCGGCCTGATGGTCAATCTGCTGACCGCTAACGACCCTGATCTGACTTCCAACCCGGGAGCTGTCCGCACGATTTGCGATCCGGCCTGCGGGACAGGCGGGATCCTGTCTGAAATGATGGAACGAGTGCATGAGCTGAACGCTTCTGCAGAAGTTGTTCCGTTTGGCATCGAGATCAACGACCAGACCTTTGCGATCTGTCAGAGCGATATGCTCATCAAAGGTCAGGACATATCGAATATCCACAATGAAAACACCCTGACCACTGACCCGTTCAAGAACAACAAGTTCGACTACATTGCCTCTAATGTTCCTTTCGGTCTTCCTTACAAGCAGTATCTTCAGGCTGTTAAAGATGAAGCAGCACTGGGATTCGAAGGAAGATTCGGACCTGGTCTGCCGCCTACAAGCGACTCTCAGATGCTGTTTCTGGATGCAGAATTGTCATATATGAAGAAGCCGTCTGAGGGCGGTACAAGAATGGCGATCATCCATAACGGAAGCCCGCTGTTTACCGGAGATGCCGGATCAGGCCCCAGCGAAATCCGTAAATACATCCTGGAAAACGACCTGCTGGAAGCAATCGTTGCCCTGCCAAATGACATCTTCTACAACACTGGTATTGCGACATACTGCTGGGTATTATCGAACAAGAAAAAAGGCACCAAACGCGAAGGAAAGGTGCAGCTGATTGATGCGAGCCAGATGTTCGTCAAACGCAGAAAAGCCCTAGGCAGCAAGAGAAACGATATCCCGCAGGAAGCGATTGACAGGATCGTCCAGATCTATGGTGATTTTGAGGAAAACGAGATCAGCAAGATCTTCGACAACGAAGACTTCGGCTACGCAAAGATCACGGTCGAAAGACCGCTCAGAGATGAAAACGGAGAGCTGATCCTTAAGAAAGGAAAACAACAGCCCGATTCCTCTTTGAGAGATACCGAGAACGTTCCTTTGAAAGAGAACATCGACGAATATTTCAAACGGGAAGTTCTGCCCTATGCTTCGGATGCCTGGATCGACGAGAAGAAAACGAAGATTGGCTACGAGATCCCGTTTACCCGGTATTTCTACAAATACGAGAAACCCAAGCCATCCGAAGAGATCATGAAAGAGATCCTGGAGCTTGAAAAAGAGCTGGAAGGAAGCTTGAAGGAGGTCTTCAGCTAATGAGAGAGATGAAAGACAGCGGGATTGAGTGGGTTTGGGAAATTCCTAAGTTTTGGGATGCGTGTCTGATGAAGAGGCTGGTGACCATAGGCTCCGGCGGTACTCCTACAGATAATCCTTCAAACTGGAACGGGAGCATTCCATGGGTTACTCCAGCTGACTTTGATACAACACAGCATTACATCCATGCAGGCCGACGTTGTCTATCACAATCCGGGTTTGATTCCTGTGCTGCGACCATTGTTCCAGAGGGCAGCATTATCTTCAGTAAAAGAGCACCGATTGGAAAAGTCGTTATTTGTGACCAGCCTGTTTCCACCAATCAAGGATGTTTGACATGCATCCCTAATCCGTCCTGTGACGTGAATTATCTATATTATTTCATCGCTACCGCTACAGAAGAATATGAGTTGAGAGGGTCTGGAACTACATTTAAGGAAATATCATCAGCCGAATTTGGCAGAACAAAAATCGTTGTTCCGTCTCTTGAAGAGCAAAACGCTATCGCTAACCACCTCGACTCCAAATGCTCCCAGATCGATTCCATCATCGAGAAGACGCAGCAGGAAATCGAAAAGCTGAAGGAATACCGGCAGTCCATCATCACGGAAGCTGTGACCAAAGGGCTGGATCCAAATGTGGAGATGAAAGACAGTGGGATTGAGTGGATTGGGATGGTTCCCAAAAAATGGGGCACTCCAAAAATTTGCTACCTTGCCACGGTGTCAAGTGGAGGGACACCAGACCGGAATAATAGTCGTTATTGGCAGGGAGATATTCCTTGGATTAAGACGGGAGAGTTACTCAACGAAAAAATTAGCCAGACTGAAGAATATATCACAGAGGAAGGATTGCAGAATTCCTCGGCAAAAGTATATCTTCCGGAAACGATTCTCATAGCCATGTATGGGTAAGGGAAAACAAGAGGCATGACTGGAATGCTGGATATTGAGGCTGCCACTAATCAAGCTTGTGCTGCTATACAAGTAAACAATCCGTCAATGAACAATGAATTTCTTTGGAATGTTATGATTGGAGCTTATGATGCTATTCGATCTATAGCCTTCGGAAGTGGACAGCCGAATTTGAATGCAGAGATAATTAAACACTTTTTTGTTCCGATGCCCCCTATAGAAGAACAAATTGAGATTGTCAAATATCTATCATCCAAAAGAGAAGCAGTTGATTCAACACTGGAAGCTAAGAGGAAAATTATTAGCAGACTCCAGCAATACAAGAAATCGCTTATCTATGAATGCGTAACAGGAAAGAAAGAGGTGACCTCCAATGCCTGATCAGTTTGAAATCAGGGAACGCCAGTTTGAGGAAGACATTGTCACTGCAATGGTCAAGCAAGGCTGGCAGAATCCCGATTCGAAAGCCTACAACAAGAAATTCGACCGCCAGCTTGGCATGGTCCCTTCCGTATTTCTGGACTTCATCAAGACCAGCCAGCCGAAGGAATGGAAACGCTACGAGAAGATCCAGGGAGCAGACGCAGAGCAGGCTCTTCTCAAACGATTCGATCTGGTCGTCCATAAAAACGGCCTGCTGAAGACCATCCGGGAAGGCTTCAAGGACCGGGGCATCAAGTTCTATCCGATGTTCCGCCACCCGGAAACAACCATGAACCAGACGACCGTGAAGCAGTACGAATCCAATGTTTTCGAAGTGGTCCGTCAGCTTCACTATTCTCCGCTCAATGAAAACAGCATTGACATCGTACTGTTCGTCAACGGGATCCCGATCGTATCCGAAGAGCTGAAATGTCAGTTTAACGGGCAGGATTCTGCCAATGCTGTCCAGCAGTACAAATTCGACCGTGCCGGCAAAGAGAAGATCTTCACGTTTAAAGAACGCATTCTGGCTCATTTTGCCATCGACCTGACAGACATCCGCATGACGACAAGGCTTCAGGGCGAAGACACCTATTTCCTTCCTTTTAATCAGGGATCGAACGGGGCAGGCAAAGTTGGTGGCAAAGGAAATCCCATCAATCCAGACGGCTATGCCACAAGCTATCTGTGGGAAGAGGTGCTGACGCCTCAGAGGCTGACCGAGATTCTTTTCAAATATCTCCATCTTCAGCAGGAGTATGACGAGAACGGATCCCTGAAGAGTGAAAAAATGATCTTCCCCCGTTACCATCAGCTCGATGTCGTGACCAAACTGCTTGCAGACGTCAAAGAAAATGGTGCCGGAACAAACTATCTGATTGAGCACTCGGCCGGTTCCGGCAAATCCAACTCGATCGCATGGCTCGCCCACCGTCTTTCTGGGCTTCACGATGCCAACGACCAAAAGATCTTCCAGTCAGTGGTCATCGTTACAGACCGAAAGGTCCTGGACCAGCAGCTGCAGAACACGGTCTATCAGTTCGATCATCAGCCAGGCGTGGTCAAGAAGATCGACAAGGACTCCAAACAGCTCAAGGAAGCTCTGGAAACGGGCGTTCCGATCATCATTACCACACTTCAGAAGTTTCCAGTCATCTATAAGGATGTCGATTTGAAAAACAATCGCTATGCAGTCATCGTGGACGAAGCCCATTCTTCACAGACCGGCAACGCAGCCAAGAAACTGAAATACGCACTGGCTGATACCGAAGAGATCCTGAAGCAGATGGCGGAAGAAGCCGATGAAGATGAAAAAGCGATGGATGCCAAAGAAGAGAGAATGATGGAAGAACTGGCTGCTCAGGGCCAGCAGGAAAACCTGTCGTTCTTCGCATTCACCGCTACTCCCAAAGAAAAGACACTACAGATGTTTGGAACCAAGGCTCCTGATGGAACCTATCATCCATTCCATATCTACTCCATGCGGCAGGCGATCGAAGAAGGCTTTATCCTGGATGTGCTTCAGAACTACATGACCTACAAGATGTACTACCAAATTGCCAAAAATATCGAAGAAGACCCCGAAATGGATGAAAAGGCAGGTGTTCGGGCCGTCACCAACTTTGAGACCCTTCATCCTCACAATGTCGCTCAGAAGGTGTCGATCATCCTGGACCATTTTGATACGATCACCTCGCACAAGATCGGAGGAAGAGCCAAAGCAATGGTCGTGACAGCTTCCAGACTTCATGCGGTCCGCTACGTGCAGGAGTTCAAACGGCAGATCAAGCAGCGAGGATGGTCGAACAAGCTGGATGTGCTCGTAGCCTTTTCCGGCGAAGTCGATGACAACGGAGCCAAATATACGGAAGAAGGCATGAACACGGATAAGGACGGCCAGCCGATCAAAGAATCTGCCCTCCCTGCGGAATTCCATAAGGATGAATATTCGATGCTGGTGGTAGCTGAGAAATACCAGACCGGTTTTGATGAGCCGCTTCTGCATACGATGTTTGTCGACAAGAAACTGTCCGGTGTAAAAGCTGTACAGACCCTTTCCCGACTGAACCGTACGTGCAAAGGCAAGACCGATACGTTTGTGCTTGATTTCGTCAATTCAGCCGAAGATATCCAGAAAGCATTCCAGCCTTACTATGAGGAAGCCTATCTGGAAAGCGAAGCGGACCCGAACATTGCGTCTGACCTGAAGGAAAAACTGATGGACTTTCAGGTCATCCATGAAGCGGATTATGAACGATTCGCAGACCTTTATTACTCAGACACAAGTGATGAAGAGGCAAAGCTTGGAAAGCTCCAGAGTCTTCTGCAGCCCTCGATCGACCGTTACAGGGAAATCAAGGACAAAGATCAGAGAGAACGTTTCAAGACCCTTCTGGCCCGCTTCAATCGTTTCTACGATTTCATCACGCAGGTCAACCGTGACTTTGACAAGGATCTGCACAAATTCAGCATCTATGCGAAATTCCTGATCAAGTTCCTTCCTAAAGGAACGACGAAGAAGGAAAACGTTGACGGCAAGGTCCTGTTGAAATATTACAAACTGGAGCAGACGTTCAACGACTCGATCGAACTGGTTTCCGGCGATTCCGGTGGGCTGAAGCCTGCGACCGGCAGCGACGGAAAAGCAGATTCGGAGAATGCGTCCTTGACAGCCATCATCGAGAAAGTAAACGAGCGTTTTGGCACTGAATTTACAGAAATGGACAAGGTGCTGGAACAGATCAAAGAAGATGTCATGAAGGATGAGAAATGGGCGGATGTAGCAGCTTCCAACACGATGGAGACTTTTTCAAGGATCTTCGAAAAGAGACTTCAGGAAGCGATCCTCAACCGCTACCAGCAGAACACGGAGTTTTTCGACAAGCTGTTCCAGGATCCGGCTTTTCTTGAGACCATTGAGAATGAATTAATGCAGGACATCTATCACACGTACAGGCAGAGAGGACTGGTGTCGCATGGCACGGCCTAGAAAAGACGGAATTCATGTCAATCTCTACCTTGACAGAGAAACGATGGAGAAAGCCGAAGAAATGGCCAAGGCAGAAGGAATTACGAAAACCCTTCTTATTGAAATGGCCCTTCGCGACTGGATGAAAAAACAGGAACGAAAGAATAAGGCTCGAGACAGTAAAAAGCAGAGAACCGAATAAAGTTCTCTGCTTTTTGTATGGGCGGACATAGACTGCTCGATGCCCTTTTTCTATGTTCACGATTTATGAACAATTATGGGACGACAAAATTCAGCGGTTTGCTTGTGAAATCCTCCCTGACTGTTGTACCAAATCATGAAGAAGAAAAAGTCTGAATTAAACTGCAAAACGAAAAAATGCAGAGCACTGCTCAACAGAAAACAGTGCTCTGCTTTTTCAATATCGGAATCAGGCAGACTCAAACCTGCAGAAATGGAATGAAAGTGGGTTCTCCAAGATAATTACGAATGGTTGAATCTCCTGTTTCACAATATTCTTAAAACTTTATCTGGAAGCCAGGGAAGAATTCTTATAGGCATCATTCCATGTCACTTCTTCAATGACGTGGAGTTTATCCGGAAGAGAAACCGGCTGGTCTTCGCTCTGCAGTTCAATTTCCAGAATGGCTTTGTCCTTCCAGAAGGGATAGACATCAATTTCAAAGTACTGATTGTCATAGACCAGGCAATAGCGGTCCTTGCGGATGGGCTTCTTGTCAGGATCCGCGTTCATCAGCAGCTGCAGGTATTCTTCCTGACTCAGGCGGCGTTCGACTTCCACTCGCTTGAGAGGGGTGATTTGTTTCTTGGTGGTCTGGGAGTAGAGATAGTGGCCATCCACGCCTCTTTGCCGCACTCTGGTTTCCTGGCCGTCTGCAGAGATCAGGTAGGTCTGAATGATTTCAACTTTCTGAGCACTGGGCAGGGAAGACAGCCAGTCCAGATCCGGGTATTCAATGAGATACTTGCGTTCGATTTCCAGCGGTTCAGGCTCCCCCAGAAAGGAGGCAATTTCTGCGATGAGGCGGTTCATCTTGACTTCAAAATCAGCGGAATTGTCGATGATCCGCAGATGGGGATGACCGGTCCACGCATGCATGATTTTCTGGTCCAGTTGTGCGGCTTCTTCCACCGTTTCCGTGCGTGCTGAGTTATTGGATGTGGTATAAAAATCTTCAGCGCCGATGGCTGCACTGACCAGATGAAAGACGGCGTCATAGCTGTCCCGCAGAGTGACTTCATCTGTCTGGAAATGATCCAGGAACCGGGCAAACTCGGCATCATCCATGTAGGCTTTGTTATCGAGAGCACCACGGTCACAGACGATGAGAACTTTGTCCACATCCATGGTCCTGGCAGCCTGTTCAAAGACTTTTTCCTTGTCCAGCTGCAGCTGCATCTGAGCCAGCTGGTACTGAAAATTGGAGGAACAGGTCCAGGGGGCCACGCCTCCGGTAATGAGTTCCGTGGCGGTTTCCGGGACAAAGAGAACGGTGTAGCCCATTCGTGTAAATTCATCCTGGATCCGGTTCATGGCAGTGGATTTACCGGCACAGGGACCGCCGGTGATCACAATTCTGGTAATCTGCGGCCCGTCTTTGGCTTCTTCCAGGCGAAGCAGCTCCTCAACACTGGTATTCAAAATGGCAGCCAGTCTGCGGATGATCTCCACTCTGGGTTTTGCCCTGCCGTTTTCCCACTTGGAGACGGCTTTGTTGGACACACCTATTTTCTCAGCCAGTTCACTCTGGGAGAGTCCTGGCGTTTTGCGCAGTTCGTACAGACGGTTTCCAAATGCATAATCATTCATCGTTCATTCCTCCTTGAACCATTTTTATTATCGAAAGGAAGAAGGAAACCGGCAATCTCCCTCTGTCGAATCCCGGTAGAACATCGAAACAGACCCTATAGAAGGCAGATTCTGCAGGTATCTGCATGCAAAAAGTCCTGACAGAAAAAATCTGCCAGGACTTAAAACACAGTTCAGGAAGCATGCTTTCTGGCATACCACCAGGAATAGAAGATGGGAGCGATGGCTGCACCTCCAAAGATGATGAAGCAGAGTACGATAGACAGAACCTGGCTGGAAACAAACATGGCCAGCAGGATGGAAATCAGCCCTCCAAGGATGAACAGTCTGGATGCAAACCGGTTGGACTGAATCCAGTTTTCCGGATCCTGCAAAGACCAGGAAGTGCGAATCCCAAAAACGGAGTTCTGCTTTGCTTTGGGGAGGATATTGCCCAGAAAAATCAGCAGCAGTCCCAGCAGAGCACACATGAGCCGGTCCATCTGAAAAGGAACTTGCAGAGCATACAGATAGAGGATGGACATGATCACCAGGCCCATGCCCGGAATCAGCCAGTACAGGAATTCCATGGCTGGTCTGGTAATGTTGTTTTGCTGGGGATCCCGTAAGGTGCCATAGAGGACGATGGCATCCAGAATGGTCAGAATCAGCGGAATGATGGTAATGGCCTTCCATCTGGGCCACCAGGAATCGGGTACACCGGCAAAATTGAAATGCACGGGTATTTCCTCTGGCAGTCTGGAATAAAGCAGCAGACCAATCAGAAGGGGCAGCAGACAGAAGGCCACGGAAATGATGGCTTTAGACGTGCTGCTTTTCGTGGACAGTTTGTTCATGTGTTTCTCCAATCAGATCCTGAATCCAGAACAGGACCTCTTCAAAAGCGGAAGCGTTGAGTTCGTAAATGATGCTGCGGCCCTGGCGCCTGCAGGTGACCAGTTCGGCTTCCCGCAGCAGGGCAAGGTGCTGGGAAATGGCAGGCTGGCTCATGTTGAAATGCTTGCTGATGTCACCGGCAGAAAGACTGCCTTTTTTCAGCAGGTTCAGAATGGCCCTTCGGGTTGGATCCGAAGCGGCTTTCATGACAGTTTGAAAAGCCATGGAATCCCTCCTTTATTTAAGTGACTGCTTAATTGATGACTTCATTGTATCATGACGGATTCCATATAGACAGAAATAGTTAAGGAAAAACTTAAATAAAAGACAGAACACAGAAAAAAGGAGACCCGAAGGTCTCCAGTTAAAGGAATGGATTATTTGAACAGACTGCCAAATACATCCGCCAGCAGGGAACCGGCCATGGTACTGGCTGCTTTGGCGGTTTTGGACTTGTTGCCCATGATGGAGCGGGTGATGCTTTTGCCGGTTTCCCGGCCGATGGATCTGGCCGTGGAGCGGGCAGCTTTCTTGATGGACTTTTCCAGAGGACTGGCTGTCTTCTTCTGGGAAGAAGAACCGGATGAGGGACGACTCTGGGCTTTACCTGTGCTGGCCTTCTTCTGTTCTTCCTGATCAGCCTGCTGTTTTCTGGCTTCTTCAAACCGCTCATAAGCGGAAATCTCATCCACGGCTTCCCGGTACTGGTCATAGAGCGGATCCTGCTCAATGATGGCTTCGATTCTGGCCGGATCAATGGCTTCAAAGCTGGACTGGCAGGGAAGAATATCCACCTTTTCTGAGATGGAAGGAACACCATTCTCATCCAAGAAGGAAACTACAGCCTGGCCAATACCCAGATTTGAGATGGTTTCTGCTGTATCAAAGTCCGGATTGGACCGGAAGGAATCGGCAGCTGAGCGCAGGGCCGTTCTGTCTTTAGGTGTATAGGCATGCAGTCCGTGCTGGATGCGGTTCTGCAGCTGGCCCAGGACTTCTTCATCAATGTCCTGCAGAGACTGGCTGATGAAGTAAATCCCTACCCCTCTGGAGCGGATCAGCTTAATGACCTGACGCAGTTTGACAATCAGGGCTTTATCCGCATTTTCAAACAGCAGATGAGCTTCATCGAAAACCATGACAAACTTTGGCTTGTCCAGATCACCGGCTTCCGGCAGTTCATCATAGAGAGAGGAAAGCATCCAGATCAGAAAAGCGGAATACAGAGCCGGAGAAGAAGACAGATCTCTGGACTGCAGAATGTTGATGACGCCTTTTCCATTGTGATCTCTGACCATCCAGTCCGAAAAGTTCAGCTGGGGCTGACCAAAGAACTGTTCTGCCTGTTCTTCTTCCAGGGACAGCAGACTTCTCTGCAAAGCGGACAGAGTGGCCGGAGCAATATTGCCATACTTTTCGGACAGTTCCTTTCGGTGCTCGGACGCATAGGAAAGCATGGCTTTAAGATCCTTGAAGTCGATCATTTCCCAGCCAAGGTCATCCGCTGCCTTAAAAACGATCTGCAGCACGCCTTTCTGGGTGGGATTCAGATCCAGAATTTCTGCTAACAGCAGCGGTCCCATATCCGAAATTTCAGCCCGGACAGGAATACCGGTTTTTCCTAACACATCCCAGAAGCGGACGGGACAGGCATGATTGGTAAAGTCTTCCACATTCAGCTGCAGGGCTTTAATGCGTTTTCTCGTTTTCTCGCTGGGTGTGGAAGGATTGGCCAGGGAACTGAGATCTCCCTTGACGTCGCTGATCAGGACGGGAACGCCCGCATCACTGAATCCTTCCACCAGCACCTTTACACTGGTGGTTTTGCCGGTACCGGTAGCACCGGCTACAATCCCATGCCGGTTGGCCATGGACAGATTCAGAAATTCTTCCTTACCCTGCGGTGTTTTTCCAATGAGGATCTGATTGTTCTGATACATGTGTCTTCCTCCTGTGTCAGTTATGCCAGTTCGTTTTCTTCATCATGCCAGTTCGTTTTCTTCATCATGAAGGAGAGCCGGCGAATCTTCTGAAATGATGCACTCATGAGCAGAGAGATAGATGGGAAGAATGTCTTCGGGCAGTTCATCCGGAATCATGGATTTGACGGCTTCTTCATCTTCCAGTTCCTGGGCCATGTCGTAGTACCAGCACTTGAATTTGATCATGTCCAGCTCCCGTTCCAGGGAGCGGATGTTTTCTTCAAGAACTTCGCGGCGCTTTTCAAAAATGGCTTTTCGCTGCGCAAAGGTTTTGTTTCCTTCCTGGCACAGTTCCATGAAGGTCTGGATCTCCCGGATTTCCAGACCGCTGGCTTTCAGGCACTGAATCACTCTCATTGCCTCGATATTGTCTTTGTCGAATGATCGGATTCCATTGGTTTTCTTCAGATTGGGCAGCAGGTGCTGCTTGTCGTAGTAACGGATGGTGGAAATAGGCAGATCGAACATCTCGCTTACTTCACCAATCGTAAAAGTTGTTTTTTCCATGCTTTCTCCTTGACCTGAAGTCAGGTTCAGGTTCTATCCTCAGTATATCAGTTAGGAGGAAAATAAAATGGAAACGACAGAACTGACACTGACAGAAGACTGGGACAAGGTGTTCCCGGAAAGTGACAAGGTCAATCATCACAAGGTGACCTTCCCCAACCGCTATGGCATCCTGCTGGCAGCCGATGTCTATGAGCCGAAAAATGCAGAAGGAAAACTGCCGGGAATTGCCATCTCCGGACCTTTTGGTGCCGTTAAGGAACAGGCTTCCGGACTCTATGCCCAGAAGCTGGCAGAAATGGGCTACTACACCCTGGCTTTTGACCCCTCTTTTACCGGTGAAAGCGGAGGCTTCCCCCGCCATGTGGCTTCTCCCGATATCAACACGGAAGACTTTTGCGCAGCAGTCGACTTTCTGAGCAACAACGACAAAGTGGATCCCGAAAAGATCGGCATCCTGGGTATCTGCGGATTTGGCGGTATGTCGCTGAGCGCAGCAAGCTGTGATCCCCGGATTAAGGCTACGGTTTCCAGCATCATGTACAACATGTCTGAAAACATCTCCAAAGGCTACTTCGATGCAGAAGACTCCAGGGAAGCCCGCAATGCCAAAAGAGCAGCCATTGCCAAACAGAGAACGATAGATTTCAAAAACCATGACTACAAGAGAGCCGGAGGTGTTGCCGATCCTGTACCGGATGATGCACCCCAGTTTTTAAGAGACTATTACGACTACTACAAGACACCCAGAGGCTATCATCCCCGTTCCAGCAACAGCACCGATGGATGGGATGTGACAGGATGTGCTTCTTTCCTGAACTTCCCTCTGAACACCTACATCGATGAAATCGAGAATCCTGTTCTGCTGATTCATGGTGAAAAGGCACATTCTCTTTCCTATTCCAAGGAAGCCTATTCTCATCTGAAAGGCGACAACAAGGAACTGCTGATCATTCCCGGAGCAGTGCACTGTGATCTCTATGACAACATGGATGTGATTCCTTTTGACCGCATTGATGCGTTCTACAGAAAATCCTTTAACTGTAATTCCCGACCAACTTTCTAACCAGTCAAATTTCGATCTCTGCTGGA
>Cinder_p2__coassemble_2183_pt1 | contig 14198 bp, 12 predicted proteins | sample Cinder_p2__metabat2_low_PE_019 | metagenome-assembled genome bin Cinder_p2 | reverse complement strand
CCAGGACCAGAGCCATGCTCAGAAGAAGAGAAGACTATCATCCGGATGTCATTGCCTTTGGGGATCTTCGCCTGAACGTTCAGTCCGGCACTCTGTCCTGCCAGGATGTGGAATTTGTTCTGCCCAGACAGGAATACCGCCTGATGGAACAGCTCATGGTCAATCATGCCATGTATCTGTCCACGGAAAACCTGCTCAACAAAGCCTGGGACTATGACTCCCAGGCGGATGCCAACAGCGTCTGGATCTACATTTCCTATCTGCGCAAACGGCTGACTGCCATGAAATCTTCTGTCGAGATTGTTTCTAAACGGGGAGTCGGGTACCGGCTGGAGGTGCATCCGTGAAAGCCACACTGAAAAAGCGGTTTGTTCTCTTTGCCATGTTCGCTGTAACCGTTCTGCTGGTTGTGCTCATTGGAACCATCAATATCATCAGTTGGACTGTTCTGGAAAAACAGTCCGATGATCTGCTGCAGGCCATTGTGATGAGAGGGGAAAAACCTCATTTTCTGGACAATCCCCAGATGGAACCGCCGGCAGAAGACTCCTTTCCAGAGCGGCCGGGCAGAGGCCCTTTTCAGCCGCCCATGAACCAGGACACCCTCAATTCGGCCCGGTTCTTTGTAGTGATCACAGATCTGGAAGGACAGGTGCTGTCCATGAATCTGGATGAAATTGCCTCGGTCGACAAAGAACAGGCGGAAGAATACGCTGCTAAAGCTACGGGAGAGTCAGGAGAAATCGGCAGCTTTAAATATGAGGCAAAAACGACGGGAGAAGAGCGGATCCTGTTCTTTATGGATACCTCCGGGCAGAAGCAGACCTTCCTGATGATTCTGAGCATCTCCTGTCTGATAGCTCTGATGTGCTGGGGGCTGGTCCTGCTCTTTGTGATGGCTCTTTCCGGCCGGGTGGGTCAGCCCATTGTGGCTGCCATGGAGAAACAGAAGCAGTTCATCACCAATGCCGGTCATGAGCTTAAAACACCCCTGGCCATCATTCAGTCCAATAATGATGCCTCAGAACTGATTTATGGAGAAACCAAATACAGCACCAACATCCGCCAGCAGACCAGAAGACTCAATGGACTCATGAGCAATCTGCTGACGCTGGCCAGACTCTCCGAACAGACCAGTCTGCAGAAGGAACATGTCAACCTCAGCAGCCTTCTGGAGAAAATGGCTGCAGATTACGAACTGCCTGCCCGGGACAAAAATCTGACTCTGCATCTGGATGTACGCAAGGACGTTTGTCTGGATGGGCAGGAAGAGACCTTTGCCATGTTGTTGTCCATCCTTCTGGACAATGCCATCAAATACACCCCGGAAGGCGGCTTCATCAGCATCGGCCTTCAGGAACAGAACGGAAAAATCGTTCTGTCTGAAGAAAACACCTGCAGTGAAAGCACGGAAGATCCCGAACGCTTCTTTGAACGCTTTTACCGCGGCGATGCTGCCCGAACCCAGAGCGATACGTCTTCAGGCTATGGCATTGGCCTGTCGGCAGCCAGAGACATCGTTGAAATGTCTGGCGGGACCCTCAAAGCTGAGCGGCCAGAAAAGGACCGCATCCGTTTTACCGCTGTTTTTCCTCGATCATCCTGAAAACCGGCACTGCCGGTCCTTCTTTTTATCCCGAATTACACAGAAACCTTTCCGCATTTTTTGGCCGGAAAGGTTTTTTTCTTAGGCTGCTCAAAGGTTGGCTCACTAGACTGGGGGACAGAAAGGAGGAATGCTTCATGCAGTTTCGACATGAAGTGAAGCATGAGATCAGTCAGCTGGACATGCTGGTACTTCGTCAGCGGCTGAAAGTCATCATGCAGCCCGATCCTCATGCCATTAATGGCCGGTATGAAATTCGAAGCCTGTACTTTGACACTCTGGATGACAAAGCTCTGCGGGAAAAACTGGATGGGGTGTACATCCGGGAGAAGTACCGGATCCGAATCTACAATCATGACCCGTCCGTGATTCATCTGGAACGCAAATACAAACAGGGTGGTCTGGGCTTTAAGAATACAGCTCTGCTTAACAAAGAACAGGCCGCAAAGATTGCCCTGGGTGATCTGTCCTGGATGCAGGACTGTGAAGATGAAGTGATTCAGGGATTTCTGGTGCGTCTTCGCAATGAAGGTCTCAAACCCCGAACCATCGTGGATTACACCAGAGAACCTTTCGTCTATGGTCCCGGCAATGTGCGGATCACACTGGATTACAACCTGAGGACGGCACCCGGCTCGGCAGATTTTCTGGATCCGGACTGCCCCACCATTCCCGTGCCGGATTCCCCCTGCATTCTGGAAGTGAAGTGGGATGATTATCTGCCTGATATCATCCGGGACATCATTCAGCTGCCAGACAGGCACTCCAGTGCCTTTTCCAAGTATGCGGCCTGCCGCATGCTGGACTGATTTTTGATTTCTGATACGAGGAGAATTGATTATGACTTTTTCTGATATTTTCAAATCCAGTTTTCTGGACAACATCGCTTCCGTCAGCATTCTGGACATGCTGCTGACCATTGCACTGTCCTTTGGCATTGGACTCTTTATTTTTCTGATTTATAAAAAGACTTACCGGGGCGTGATGTATTCCGCCGGCTTTGGTACCACGCTGATTGCCTTGACCATGATTACATCCATTGTGATTCTGGCGGTCACCTCCAATGTGGTCCTTTCTCTGGGTATGGTGGGTGCCCTGTCCATCGTCCGCTTCCGGACAGCTATCAAGGATCCGCTGGACATTGCCTTTCTGTTCTGGTCCATTGGCGCTGGCATCATTCTGGCAGCCGGCATGATTCCCTTAGCCGTGATTGGCAGTGTGTGTATCGGTCTGATTCTGCTGTTCTTTGTCAACCGCACCATCACTACTCATCCCTATATGGTTGTGCTGAGCTGTGAAGATCACGAAGCGGAAACCAGAGCCATTGACTATCTCAACGAGAATGTGAGCAGAGCCATCACCAAAAGCAAGACTGCAGCCAAAGGCAGAACAGAGGTCAATGTGGAAGTCCGCCTGAAGGAAGACAACACCGACTTCATCAATATTCTTTCCGAAATGCCCGGCATCAACAGCGCCGTTCTGGTCTCCTATAACGGAGACTACATGGGGTAGAGAATGTCAGCAGGAAAACAGTTTGACCGGTTCGCTACGATCATCACCGTGTTGATGGTGGTGGTCTGCCTGGTCTTTATGAACGGCTCTGTCTTTGGCATCCAGGCAGCGGCGACTACCATGGGCTATGAAAACAGGCTCTTTGATCAGAGCCGGGTTCACACCCTGGATCTGGTCATGGATGACTGGGATGACTTTATCGCCACTGCGGCCAGTGAAGACTATGCCAGTGCCAGTGTGATCATCGACGGGGAACCCTGGAAAAATGTCGGGATCCGGGCCAAGGGCAATACCAGTCTTTCGACAGTCTCCTCCATGGACAGCGACCGCTACAGCTTCAAGATTGAGTTTGACCATTACGAAAAGGGAAAGACCTATCATGGTCTGGACAAGCTGAGTCTGAACAACCTGATTCAGGATACCACCATGATGAAGGACTATCTGACCTACACCATGATAAATGAAATGGGTGCAGTTTCTCCGCTGTGCAGTTATGTCTACATGACAGTGAACGGAGAAGACTGGGGTCTGTATCTGGCGGTGGAAGGCATCGAAGAATCCTTCCTGGAACGAAACTACGGCTCTGACTATGGAGACCTCTACAAGCCCGACAGCATGTCCTTTGGAGCAGGAAGAGGCAACGGGGCGGGTTTTGACATGAACGATTTTGATTTCACCCCTCCTGACCAGTCCGATTCCTCTGACTCAGATCCAGCCAGCAGTGCCACCAGTACTGCAGGAAAACCTGCCATGCCAGGCGGTAATGGACAATCCATGCCGGAAGCAGGAGGCGGAGAGATGCCTGATCCCGGAAGCGGTGAGATGCCTGATTTCGGAAATGGAGAGATGCCCCTGTTTGGAAATGGTGAAATGCCGGATTTCAGTGGCGGAGAAATACCCGAACCTCCAACAATGGACAATGCCGGCAAAGGCGGCCAGGGCATGATGGGCGGCATGGGATCTGATGATGTGAAGCTGCAGTACATCGATGACGATCCAGACAGCTATTCCAACATCTGGAACAATGCCAAGACCGATGTGACAGAAAAGGATCAGCAGCGGCTGATCGAATCCCTGAAAAAGCTCTCCAGCCTGGAAGATCTGGAATCCGTAGTGGATGTGGATGGGGTGATCCGCTATTTCGTGGTCCATAACTACGTCTGCAATGGAGACAGCTACACTGGAAACATGATTCACAATTACTATCTGTACGAAAAAGACGGACAGATGAGCATGCTTCCCTGGGACTACAATCTGGCGTTTGGCACCTTCAATGGATCACAGGCGGATGAGACCATCAACACGCCCATTGACTCACCGGTTTCCGGCAGCTCGGAAGACCGTCCCATGCTGAACTGGATTTTTGAAAACGAAGAATACACCAGCCTGTATCACGAACTTTTTCAGGAATTTCTGAATACCGTGGATATGCAGTCCGTCATTGAGGAAGTCCATTTGCCGATTCAGGATTATGTGGCCAAAGATCCAAATGCCTTCTATACCAGTGAAGAATTTGAACAGGGGGTTGAGACGCTGAAATCCTTCTGTTCTCTTCGCAGCGAAAGCATTCAGCAGCAGCTGGAGAACAGCCAGACCACGGAGAATATGCACTATGTGGATGCCTCAGACCTGAACCTCTCTGACATGGGAACCATGAACCATGGAGCAGGACAGAAAGGCATGGAATTCGGGAAAGACAGGATGCCAGACGCTGAAAATGGCACGAATGGAGACCAGAGTGACCAGTCAGAAGGTCAGGACGAAATCCGGTTCAATCCGTGTTCCTGAAGAGAAAACCATCAGAACACCATGCCTTTCCAGGGCAGAGAAGAAACGGAAAGTTCATCTGAGGACGTGGTGGAACTATCTGTTCTGAGCACTGCAGAGAAAAATCAGATCACTCAGATGGATGTCCAGATGACTCCCACCATTCTCAATCAGGAGGGATCTGATGACAGGCCGGAATTTCCTGGCGGTGGCGGACCAGGCGGTATGCCTCCGGAAGGCTTCGGCGGTGAGATGCCGGAAGGTTTCGACGGGGAAATGCCGGAAGATTTTGATCCTTCAAAGATACCTGGCGGATCAGATGTCATGGATGGACAGAGCGGTGCCACTCTGCCAGCCGTAGAAGGTTCTGATTCACAAAACGAGAACGGGGATGAAAACTCTCAGTCCTACGAAAACAGTACAGATGACAGTTCAAGCCAGAACAATGCTCAGGAAAAGCAGGGAAGAGACCGGAATGCACTGGGAGAAAATCCCATGGACAGAATGCCGGGAGCAGGCAATGGACAGACTCCGGCTTCCAGTGGACAGTCCGGCGTAACAGCCTGGATCTGGATGGGAGTGTCTGTTCTTGTTCTGGGAGCTGGTCTGCTTGTGGTTAAACTCTACAGGATCTGACTCTGATCCAGGAGCCAGATCTGCCAGCTGCATTCATCCAGTTGGATTAATATAACCATTCAGCTGCCGAAGCTTCCTGAAACGGGAAGTCTCCGGCAGCTTTTTGAATGTTCCAAACCGGAAACAGCAGCGATCCTCATCCAATTCCCCAAGATGAACAATGATAGACTGGAAGAGAAATGGAACAGGGAAAGGAGAATGAAGATGGAACTGAAATTCAGAACGAAGATTCTGCAGAATGGCACCATGGATGCAGCCTATGTGGAAGTGCCTTATGACATCAAGCAACTGACAGGAAAGGGACGCTGGCTGGTGGATGCTGCCTTTGACGGCGTGCCTTACCGCGGCCAGGTGGTGAAAATGAAAACTCCGTTCTATCTGGTCGGGATCACGAAAGCCATCCGAAAACAGATTGGCAAGACCTTCGGGGATGAAGTGGAAGTGACGCTCAAAGACAGAGAAGAGCAGAAAGAAAAAGAGAGTCCTCAAAGCACAGAATCCACAGAGCAGAGAGAAACAGTCTGGACCTGTCCTGAATGCGGACGGTCCTTCAAAAAGAAAGACCAGAGTCATTACTGCGGAAAGAAGCCGGAAACCATTGATGAATACATTCAGGCTCAGGATCCAAAGAAACAGGACGATCTGAACACAATCCGTGTCATTCTCAGAAATGCCCTGCCGGAAGCCACGGAAAAGATCTCCTGGAGCATGCCGACGTACTGGAAGGATCACAACATCATTCACTTCGCCGCCCAGAAAAAGCATATCGGCCTGTATCCAGGACCGGATGCCATTCAGCATTTCGAAAAGGATCTGAAACCCTACAAAACCAGCAAAGGCAGCATTCAGATTCCTTACGGAAAGATCGACGAAGAGCTGATCACCCGCATTGCCAGATGGTGTCTGGAAACAGATCACCATGCCTGAGAGAAAAGCAGACCGCTTCTTCCGGCAACAAATCTGACTGATCTCATCAAACCTGCATAAATCATGTCACAATAACGAGAAATCAGTAAAAACTCCGTTCTGCATTCAGATTGTTCTGAAGAAGAACGGAGTTTCAGTTTTTGAGGGCTTCTGCCTGTTCCTGAGCAGCAATCAGCTGAATTTCTGCATAGATCTTGCAGGCGATGGAGCGCATAACACTGGTGACCAGCAGCTGTTCGGGGGTGGGGTCTTCGAAATATTCATTGCGGCAGGTGCCGGAAGCCAGAATTTCCTGGATGGAGCCTTCCAGAATTTCAACAACCCGGTTGTAGTCTCTGGCGATTCTCGTGGGATCTTCGATGTCGGAATAGATCCGGATCAGACCGGCGATTTCTGAAAGGGAATAGCACCTCTTCATGCAGGCAACCACCAGCAGGTAAGCCAGGTGATATCTCTTGTAATGCTTTTTCACCGGCGCCTTGACGATGCTGTTCTTGACGTAGTTGTTGATCATGCCGGACGTCAGCACGCCCTTGTTCTTTTCAAAGTTCAGGGGTTCCAGCCAGCCGTTGAGCAGATTCAGAACCTGGTCCATATACAGATTGAAATCTGGAATGTCTTCCCATCTTGGCAGGTGCAGGGTTTGAAGTCCTGTCAGGATTTCCTGTGTACTCTTGTTCATAAAATCAAGTAAAACAGATCACTTTTCCATTGGATCTAGAGAAGAAAACCAGATGTATTGAAGTAGAAGAATAAAAGAAGTATAGTCTGTGAACAGAAATACTTGACTGATCCTTGGAATCGAAAGGAAAACGTATCTATGATCAGAATTGTCAGCGGCTCCTCTACTCTGTATTCCCCTGCTGCCGCAAAAGAGCAGGGATTTCAGACCGTTCCCCTGCAGGTCATCATCGATGGCCAGAGCTGGTGTGATTATGAAGAACTCACTTCAAAGGAAATGGCAGACAGATGCCGAAACGGATCCGTCCCCAGCACCTCCCAGCCCAATGTGGCCAGAAAGCTGGATGTCTATAACGAACTGCTGAAGAATCCGGAAGACCAGGTTCTGGATCTCTGTATGGCCGATGGTCTGTCCGGCACATATCAGTCTGCCTGCTCTGTCCGGGATATGAGCGATGACCCGGAGCGTGTGACAGTCTTTAATACAAAGACTCTCTGCGGTCCTCACCGCGGTATGGTGGAAACGGCTCAGAAAATGGCTGCAGAGAATGCTTCTCTCGAAGAGATCCTGCAGGTGCTGGAAGCCATGCAGGAAAAGGAAGCGTCGACTCTCATGGTCAGAGACTTCGGCTTTCTGCAGCGCGGCGGAAGAATCTCTAAAACCACAGCTCTGGCTGGCAGTCTGCTCAAACTGGTTCCTGTGATTTACAAAAGCGATGACGGCATGCATCTGGATATTGCCGGCACCTGCAGAACCTATCAGAGAGGCTATGAAAAAGTGCTTGGCTTTCTGAAGGATCATGGTCTGGATGAAACCTGGAAACTGTATATCGTCCATGGCGATGCGGCTGCTCAGGCAGAGAAAGCCGCCGCCTGGTTTGCTCAGAAGCTGCCTGGAATTGACATTGAAATCCATGAGCTCTGTCCCATGTTCATTGCTCATGGTGGTCCCGGCTGTCTGGCCATTCAGGCCATTCAGATCCCGGCACAGTACAGATAACTTCTTCCGGCAAGATTCAGCAGAAGAGCAGCACCATCTGGTCTGCAGGCAGCCTGATCATCCAGGCGTTCCCTCAGCGATTCAGATCCCGGTCCAATTTTCGGTTTCCTGTGTGAAGAACATGGAGAAATCTCTTGTTCTTTTTCTTTCATGGTGAAATCAGTAGAATGGAACTGGTGATTAATTATGAAAAGAATACTGAGTGCCCTGTTATGCATGTGCATGGCTCTGGGCTTGAGCGGCTGTTCCGGGAATTCTGCCTCGGGACCTTCGCATATTGAAATCCAGGATGGCGTGGAATTTGAGCTGCTGGACGTGCTTCGCGTCAGCAACCATTCTTCCAATACCATCTACTATTATTTCCTGGCTTCTGTAACCAACGAATCCGATGACGTCTATCATATGAGCAACCTGGAATACGTCATCACCGATGATGGCTCCACGGAAAACATCAATCCCATTGAGCGTTTCCAGACCACCATCACCAACAATGTCAACTCCGGCGTATCCACCTTCGTTTACGGCTATATCGGCTATCCCAATGCCAAAGAAAAGAATGTGGGTCTTCGCTTTCCCAAAAACGAAGCCTTCATCCCTTTCTCTTCTGTCAAGATCCGGGATATCAATGATGACAAGGTGCAGAATTCCAGCGAAAAGAAGTTCACGGTTTATGAGGATGACTACTTCTCCTTTGAGGTGGATGCGGAAAATGTGGAATACTCCTATTCCGATGGCAACTCCTACGTCAAGGGTCTGAAGATTACCTACACCAACAAGACAGACAGCCGTCTGGTGGTTCCCTACCTGACTCCTGTCTGCACCATGGATGGTCTCAAACTGGAGAACTATTCCAGCGGTGAATCCTGGAAGAGCATGTCTCTGGATGAACTGAGAAAGCAGGACTTCAAGGTCAACAACCTGCCGCCCAAAACGGAAAGCTTCACGGGAGAAGCCACCGGTTACCAGGTATTCTACCTTTCGGCTGAACAGTCTCTGACCACTCCCGTTGATTTCACCTTCCCTGGTGAGATTCCCGATTTCTCGTCCGATCCCAATACAGGGCTGACCATCAATATCACTTCTCCGGCTCTGGGTTATTCTCAGGTGATCCGGGTTGTTCACTAACCTGAAAACAACAGAACGATGAAGGCAGGCAGAGACCTGCCTTTTTCTGTGAGAGAAATGTCACAGGATTCCATCTGTGCAGTCATCAGGAACACGATATAATGCAGACAATATGAATAGACATATGCTTCCGGCTGGAACAAATCCACAAGAACTGCCAGACAGTCTGGTAACTTTCAGGACCGCCGCGGATTTCTTCAAAATCAGAAAAACCGGCTCATTGTTCTGTCCGGATCAGATGGATTCCATAAACCTGGCCAAACCGGTCAGGCATTTTGAATTAATCGAAGGGGGATTTTCGAAAATGCAGTTTGTTCTGGATGAAATGCGAAAGCGGTATCTCGAGACAGGGATCCAACAAGGGATCCAACAAGGGATCCAGCAGGGGGAAAAGCAGGGGATGAAAAAAGCATTCTCCCATGTAGCTGAGAAACTGCTGGAAAAAGGCGGCATGTCTGTGCAGGAGATATCAGAATTAACGGAAATACCAGTTGACCAGATTCTGGAAATGAAGAAAGAACTGTAGAATCAGCATCTGCAGCCATTCGCCTGATCTCTGCATGGTTTCGCAAAGCATAAGATCATGAAGGCGGGCAGAACCGGGAGGATTCCATGGATGAATGGAGTCCTTTTTCGGTTTTACTATTTGGTGTCCAGTTCGAAGTGACTGCTTTTTCATCATCTGCTTTTTTCAGCGGTACAACGGTTCAGACATGGAGTGGAAACGGTTGCGAAAATTCAGGTTGCCCTGTTTTTTTGATTTGGTACTCTAGGCATAGTGGAACCCTTGCGTTCCCGTGTTGAAAAAGTGAAAAAGAAAAAAGTGTAAGAAGATGACGAAGGCTTGCGGCCTTCGCCGGGAGAAAAAGAAATGGACTTTTCAGGATTTGATTTCAATGCCATCAGAAACCTGGTCAATTCCCTCAGTGATGAGGAAGCTGCGGCAATTGGCAAAATGGCAGGCGATATGATGAGTTCGATGCAGAAGCCCCAGGAAGAAGAGGAAACTCAGAACTGGACAGACTATCTGCAGACCGAAGAAGGCTTCGAAGAAGCTTTCTCGGGAGATGTGCTGGATGCTCTGGAAGCAGCAGCTGACATGGAACAGTTTTATGAGGATACGGAGAATGCAGACTATTCTGCTGCCGTTCTGTTTTATGCCAAGGCCACACTGCTGATTTTAAGAGAACGCTTTGCGCCTCTGTTTGCGGAAAACCTCAACAAGGCGCCTTTCAAGCATCCCGAACAGACCTCTCTGTTCAACTATATCCAGGAGCTGAGCTACGCCTCTGATATTCAGGAACTGTCAGCCCAGACGGGTATTACTGTTTCCACCTTCCATCTGCTGGGCAGAAAGCTCATGGAAGTCTTTGTGCTTCTGCAGAGAGCCGAATATGACCGGGTCAGCAGGGAAGAACTGCAGGTGCTCAAGGATCTGCTGATCAGACGCAAACTGCTCCGTTCCCTCTCTGAGTGGAATCCCCAGGAATTCCTGGATGCCACCAGAGAAGCGGCCGAAAAGAACTGATGTTCCAGGCACCAGATCTCAAACAGGATCGGTGCCTTTTTCCTTTGCCGGACTAAACCTTCATCCAGCGACAACAACGTGTTCAAGGCTGGTAAATCTGGTACTCTCAAGTTATTCACAACAACAGGAAAGGATGATGACAATGGCTGTGATTCGCTCCCTGTTTGCCAGAATGGAGGGCCTGCGAAAGGATTTCGCTCTGGCTCTGCTGCTGGTGGCAGTGGAAACCTCCTTTGAAATCTTTATTCCGTTTCTCATGGCGGACATCATAGACCAGGGCATTCTCCGGCATGACCCCTCGGTTTTTCTCAACCGGGGGTTCTGGATGATCGTCTGCGCCCTGGGCTCCTTTATTACCGGGATCCTGTATTCCCGCTACGCTTCCAAGGCCTGCTCGGCCATGGCGGCCAGACTGCGCCAGCAGCAGTTTGAAAAGATCATGGGCTTCTCCTTCGAGAACATCGACGAATTCGAAAGCAGCGGCCTGATCACCCGCATGACCGGAGATGTCATGGTGCTGCAGAATACTCTCGCCAATGGCATCCGCTCCATTGCCAGAGGCCCCAGCATGATGGTTCTGGGTCTGGTGATGGCCTTTATGATCAGTCCGCAGCTATCCATGGTCTTCTTTGTGGCCGGTCCGATCATTGCCCTGGTGCTGGTCTGGATCGTCTCCAGAGTGGCACCCCAGTACCGGGTCATTCAGAAGACAGTGGACACCCTAAACGGCATGGTGGAAGAAAACCTCATTGCCATCCGTCTGGTAAAATCCTTTGTCCGGGAAGACTACGAGCAGGACAAGTTCGACCAGATCTCTCATGATCTGGCCACGCTGTATGCCAGAACCAACCACTATGCCTTTCTGAACCTGCCTGCCTTCCAGGCTTCCATGTATCTGTCCATCATGACTCTGCTCATTATGGGCACCGGCATGATCCAGGCCGGCACCCTGCAGGTCGGACAGCTCACCGGCATTCTTTCCTATGTGCTGCAGATCATGAACGCCTTTATCATGATGTCCAATGTGTTCCTGATGCTGACAAGATCGACGGCATCCATCTCCCGCATTGAAGAAGTGCTGGAGACAGAGCCCACCATGAAATCCGTCAAGGGACCGGCTCCCGAAGATGGCAGTGTGGTCTTTGAAAATGTCAGCTTCCAGTATTCCAGCAAAGCCGAAGAACCGGTGCTGGAACACGTGGATCTCAAAATTCCCTCTGGCAGCACGCTGGGCATTGTAGGCGGCACCGGCTCCTCCAAAACCAGTCTGGTACAGCTCATCGACAGACTCTATGACATTTCAGCCGGTTCTCTGAAAGTGGGTGGTCATGAAGTCAGAGATCTGGATCCGGATGCCCTGCATGATGCTATTGGTATGGTGCTTCAGAAAAACGTCTGTTCTCCGGCACCGTGGAAGAAAACCTGCGCTGGGGCAATCCCAATGCCACAAAAGAAGAAATCGATGCAGCCTGCAAGGCAGCCTGTGTGGATGAATTCATCGACAGACTGCCCGGCGGTCTGCAGATGGAACTGGGCCAGGGAGGCGTCAATGTCTCCGGTGGTCAGAAGCAGAGACTGTGCATTGCCAGAGCTCTGCTCAAAAAGCCCAAAATTCTCATTCTGGATGACTCCACCAGTGCGGTGGATACCAGAACGGATGCCAGAATCCGAAAAGCTCTTTCTGAAATGAAGGACATGACCCAGATCATCATTGCCCAGCGCATCGCTTCCGTCGCACACTGTGATCAGATTGCGGTGATGGACAATGGTCATGTGGTCTGCACCGGCACCCATGAAGAGCTGCTGGAAAAGAGTCCCATCTACCGGGAAATCTATGAATCCCAGAAGGGAGGCAGCCAGGATGAATAAGAAAAACACCTCCCGCTTCCACACTCTGAAAAAGCTCTTTACTTACATGGGCAACCATGCCACAGCCTTTGTGATCATCGGCCTGCTGGTTGCCGTTTCCGCCATTGCCTCCCTGCTTGGCACCTATATGATCCGCCCTGTAGTCAATCTGGCTGTGGAAGGCAACATGAAGCAGATCACCATGGCTCTCATTGCCTGCGGTGTGATCTATACCGCAGGGGTTCTTTCTGCCTGGGGCTATACCCAGATGATGGCCCGCAGTGCCCAGGAAGTCTCCGAAGAAATCCGTCATGACCTGTTTGCAAAAATGGAAAAGATGCCGCTGAAGGTCTTTGACACCACCAGAGCCGGAGACATCATGTCCAGATTCACCTCCGATCTGGATACAGTGACGGATGCGCTGAACAACTCCTTCTCCGTCTTCGTGCAGAGCTTCATCCAGGCAGCCGGCACCCTGATTATGTTGTTCATCCTCAACTGGAAGCTGTCCCTGCTTGTAGCGGTTTTCTTCGCCATCATGATTGCCTATATCATTCTGGCTTCCAGACGCTCCAGAAGATACTTCTCCTTCCAGCAGACCAAACTGGGTGCTCTCAACGGATTTGTGGAAGAGATCATCTCCGGCCTGAAAACCGTCAAGGTCTTCCGTCATGAAAAAGCCAGTCTGGAAGCCTTCCAGAAGGAAAATGACATCCTCCAGAAATCCAGCCGAAAGGCTTTGAACTATGCCCAGAGCATGGTGCCCGTTGTCGTTTCCAGTTCTTATCTGAACTACGCCATCGTCTCCGTCCTGGGCGGCTACATGGTATTCAACGGTCAGATGGATGTGGGAAGCCTGGCTTCCTATCTGGTCTTTGTCCGGCAGGCAGCCATGCCCATCAACCAGTTTGTCGGCCAGTCCACCTTCCTGCTGAGCGCCCTTTCCGGTGCGAAGCGAATCTTTGATTTCATGGAAATCGAACCAGAACCTGATGAAGGAAAGATCACCCTGGCTTATGGAAAACAGGAAGATGGCAGATGGGTGGAATCCCCTGTCCCAACCGGGCAGTGGATCTGGAAGCATCCCAGAGAAAACGAAGGATACGAAAATGTCCCCCTCAAAGGTGCCGTGGAATTCCATCATGTGGACTTTGGTTATGTCCCTGAAAAGCAGGTGCTTTCCGATTTCAGCGTCTGGGCCAAACCCGGCCAGACCATTGCCTTTGTCGGCAGCACCGGAGCAGGGAAGACCACCATCACCAACCTGCTCAACCGCTTTTATGAAATCCAGAATGGCAGTGTCACCTATGACGGCATCGATGTCCGCCTGATTAAAAAGGACGATCTGCGAAGAGCCATGGTCATGGTATTGCCGGATACCCTTCTGTTTTCAGGCACCATCATGGACAACATCCGGTTCGGCCGGCTGGATGCCACCGATGAAGAAGTCATTGAAGCTGCCAAACTGGCCAATGCCCACAGCTTCATCCGTCGTCTGCCCCAGGGCTATCAGACCATGATCACCACCGATGGCGGCAGCCTTTCCGCCGGTCAGAGACAGCTGCTCT
>Cinder_p2__coassemble_2182_pt1 | contig 14222 bp, 11 predicted proteins | sample Cinder_p2__metabat2_low_PE_019 | metagenome-assembled genome bin Cinder_p2 | reverse complement strand
CCCCCATGATTGGAAACGGCTTTGAAAACATGATTGCGAATTGAATGAACATGAAGCAAAAGTCACCTATAAAGGATAACCATTAAAACTTTTAGAATCCTGCTTTTTCCAGTATTCCCTTTACATCTGCTGGTTTCAGCACCTTGCCTGCTGATACCACCTTATTGTTGATCACCAGAGCCGGCATGCTCATGACGCCGAATTCCATGATCTCTTCCAGGTCGGTGATGTATTCCACATCAGCAGACAGTCCCATTTCAGCGGCTACCTTCTTTGTGATCTCGTACAGATCGTGGCAGGATTTGCATCCGGTTCCCAGGACCTTGATGGATGCTGATGCGTCTGATGCGTCAGTTTTCTCGTTTACAGATCCAGCTGCGGTCTTTTCTTCCGGAAAGCTGCAGGGACAGGAAGGCGCATTTCTTTTGTCCTTCTTCTTAATCAGTTTCATAAATGCCATATCGAATTCCTCCCTTTAGATATTCAGATACTGAAGTGCGTTGAAAATGTATCCAACGATGATGATGCCACTAGTGCAGATGGCGACGAAGATCCAGAGCAGTTTGGGCTTGATGGCCTTGCGCAGCATGATCATGGATGGAAGCGAAAGAGTAGTCACACTCATCATAAAGGAGAGAACCACTCCAAGCAGCGCGCCTTTGGACAGCAGGGCTTCCGCAATGGGAAGCGTGCCAAAGATGTCCGCATACATGGGTACACCAGCCAGTGTGGCAATAACGACTCCAAAGGGATTGTCATTGCCCAGTGCTTTGACAATGAATTCTTCAGGAATCCAGTTGTGGATGATGGCTCCGATGCCCACTCCAATGAGTACATAGGGCGCCACTTTCCTGGCAGTGGATACGACCTGCTCCCAGGCAACGTTTGCTCTGTATTTCCAGGTCAGCTGATCCATTTCCAGATCCACCGCCTTGCCTCGGCGGATGAATTCTTCCACCTGGTCATCCAGGTGCATTTTTTCAATAATAGTTCCGCCGACGACCGCGATCACCAGTCCCAGAATGACATACAGAACGGCAACCTTCCATCCAAAAATGCTCATCAGCAGCACCAGGCTGCCCAGATCCACCATGGGAGATGAGATCAGAAAGGAAAAGGTGACACCCAGCGGCAGACCAGCGCTGGTAAATCCGATGAACAGCGGGATGGAGGAACAGGAACAGAATGGTGTCACTGTTCCTAACAGTGCGGCCAGGATATTGGCCCAGATGCCATGAAACCGGCTGAGAATCTTCTTCGTTCTCTCCGGCGGAAAATAGCTCTGAATCCAGGAAATGATAAAGATCAGGACGACCAGCAAGACCATGATCTTGATGATGTCATAAAGAAAGAACTGAATGCTTCCACCCATTCTGGTGCCCAGGTTCACACCGCAGGCAGTCAGAATAGAAACAATCAGTCTGTTCAGCCAGGCCATACCCAGAACTTCATTCTGAAAAAAGTCCCAGGCGGTGGTTAAAACTTGCATATCAAACTCCTCTCAACTTTTCATATTGAAATCGATCGATGTATTGATCAAAAGACAGGTCGTGCCTGCAGTCTTTCCATTACTGGCTGCAGCACGACCTGTTTTCTTCTTCTGATTCAGGAATCATCAGCTGGTCCAGACAGTTTCTGGCTTCTTCGATTCCCTCTCTGGAAATGGAATAGTAAGTCCACTTTCCTTCTCTGCGGCCGGTTACAAGATGGGCATCACAGAGAATCTTCATGTGATGGGAAAGCGTGGGCTGGGAAATCTCCAGCTCATCCAGCAGCCTGCAGGCACAGTTTTCTCCTGTCTGCAGCAGCTGCAGAATCCGGATCCGGTTTTCATCTCCAAAGGCTTTGAAGACAGCGGCTATGTTTTTTTCGTTCATCAAAAGATGCACCTCCCATCGAAAGTTATCAATACGTTGAGATGATGAAGGACAGATTGATACTTGTCAATATGTCTTGTTCGGTGATCTGAATCTGTGACTGGAATGGTAAAAGGATCCAGCCTTCCCTTTATTCCGGGAAATTCAGAAACGGAAAAGAAACTGAAATTATAGGTTGATTCTTGATATATCAAATTTTATAATATAGACAACAGATGAAGAAAGGAGCTGATCCAATGATCTTCCCGCTTCCGGCCACCGTGCTGGAATACCTGATCCTGGGGTTTCTGGAAAACCAGGATTCCTATGGATATGAGATCTGCCAGAACATCAAACAGGTGCAGAACATCAATGAACCCAAGCTGTATCCCATCCTCAAGAAACTGATGGAAGCAGGCTATATCGGCACCTATGAAAAGAACATCGGGGGCAGACGGCGAAAATATTATTTTCTCCAGCCCGAAGGAGCTGCCATGTTAACAGCCATGAAAAAGGACTGGATGGACTATGTCCAGGGTATCAACCAGATTGTTTCACCCGTTTCATCAACAGAAACCGAAAGGAATTGACCATGAACGCTCAAACCTACTATCAGCAGCTCCGTGAAGCTTTACTTGCCAGACGAACCGAACAGGAAGCAGACGAGATGATTGCTTTTGTTCAGGAAAGTGCTATGGATTCCGGCGAGTTTGAAGAAGATTACCTGAACTCCCTGGGCAGACCGGAAGAGGTGGCTCTGATTCTCTGCGGCGAAGAAGAAGCTCCTTTTGAACAGAAGTCTTCGAAGAAAGTCACGCCGCCGCCCATCCGTCCAGTACACCTGCAGCAGGACACCAGCACCACCAATCATCAGTCCGCTGATCCGGAACCAGAGTTCAGAGAAGAATACATCAGTGAAGAAGACAGCTTCCAGCTGAGGGAACTGCCTCCCCTGTTCTGTGAGCCAGACTTTTCCGGCATTCGAAAGATCCGTCTGGATGGGGATCACCTGGTGGCAGCCATCCTGACAGGAGACCATCCCGGACTCTATTCCACTGCTGCTTCAGGCACCCTGGAAATCAAGCGGGATGGAGACAAGCTCAAGATCACCGCTCCCAATGAAGGATTCATGCACTTCTTCAAACTGAAGACCACCACCATCGAACTGGTTCTGGTTCTGCCTCAGTCTTCTCATTTTGAAAAGCTCAGCATTGATGCGGTCAGCGGTGAACTGAACCTGCACAATCTGCAGTTTGACACCATTCATGCAGATCAGGTCAGCTCCAATCTGATGGTTTCAAACTGCCGTATGGACAAGCTGAAAATCGACACCGTCAGCGGTTCGGTATTCATTCAGAATTCTGCCGCAAACAGACTCCGTGCCGATTCAGTCAGCGGTTCTCTGGAGCTGAGAACCTCTCTGGTAGAAGATGCCAAGATTTCGGCCGTTAGCGGTGAAATTCTCATGGAAGCTGATCCGAATCTTCCCTGCCGCGTGCAGTCCGCCATCAGCCGTATTGAGGCCGAAGCTCCCTTTGCCGCTGCCATTCACAGAGAAATGGTTGGTCAGACTATGAACTACCTGCCCGTTTCTCCTGTCACCAGCCGCGGATACTGCGTTGAAACCGTCAGCGGCACCATCACCATCCAGAACCTGAAAGGCTGAGTTCATTCTTTCGGTTCTGATATACCATCCTGTTTAGACAGGATCCTTCTCGAAGAAGACTCTCTGATGCAGCAAAGAGTCTTCTTTTTTTCTGGCTGAACCAGAACTCAGATCTCCGGCCAGCCAATGAACGAAAGAAGTACTGAGAAGCAGCCGTCAAAAAAGCAGGAGCTCCAGTCATTGCGGATCTCCTGCAGTTCTTCATCTTCAATATTTAATTCCCAGATGTTTCTTGATGGCTTTCTGGTAAACCGCGGCTTCCGTTTCGGCATATTGGGCCGCATCCATTTCACAGGCCTGCTGTTCATACAGTTCCTTGTTTTCAGACTGGGAAGTATAGGAGGAGAATTCGTATTCATAGCGGGCCGCATCCCGAAACGGCTTCAGGGTGCTGGCAGAATCATCCACGGTCTGCAGGGCATTGATCAGAGCATATTCATAGCCGTGATAGGCTTCATGGCAGATGACTTTGAGGCTTTCAGCGGCCAGAACAGACATAATCGCATTTTTATCCACCGTAATGGTGTTGTCCTCAGGAGAATAGTAAGCCATGGTTCCTCCCATATTCAGAGTATCGGGAACGATGGTCAGCTGGCCGGATAATCCGAGATAAGCCTGTTCAATATCGGCCACTGCCTGCAGAGCCTTGATTCTTTCTCCCAGAGTGTACTTGTGCCATTTCGTATTGTGAATCCGGGAGAGAAGCTCTATGTTCTGGGCAATCAGTTGATCTCTCATCTGATTCGATGGCATAGTCCCTGCCTGGACCCTTGTTTTAGCCTGATAGAAAGCTCTGGAAGCTCCATCCACTACGATGTTGCAGGCAAAAGCCATGGCAAAACACACACAGGAGACATAGAAGACTTTCAGAATTCTTCTTCCTATTTCTCTGCCCTTCTTTTTCCGTTTTTTGATCTTGCGAAAGAGGATTGGAACCGCCAGGATCAGAGCCACCAGACCCGCAATGACCAGTGAAAGCAGAATCCGGTCTGCCTGCAGAGTCCAGCTGGTCATTCCATAATAAAGGCCATATCCAAGTCCCAGATTGATGGCAATGCTCAGATCATTCCTGTGGTTTTTCAGTTCAAACAGGGTGCCCAGAAGAGAAAAGCCCAGCACACAGCCAAGCAGAATGCCAATAGAGCCCAGCTGGGTAAAGCCGGGTAGAATCCGGAATACATAAGTGCGGTACGCAATCCAGGTCAGTACAATCCATAAAGCCTGGCGAAGCAGAAATACAAATTTGCCGCAGGTATTATCGGTCGTCATGGTTTAATCTCCTTTGTACCTTCATTTTATCATGACCAGAAATCGAAATAACACGCAGATAGAAAGGTCAAATAATTTGCCTGATGAATTTGATTCAGGACCGTATTCATCCCGGTCTGTACTGGCCTTTGACTGAAGAGCGCTCTTTCTGGCCTGTGCCTTCACAACCGGGCAGGACTTATGACTCCAGATTCTTTTTCTTCTCATTTTGAATCCTGTATGATGTTGAAAACACCGTCAGACTGAACCGGGGAATACGTTTTATTCAAACCAGGTCACGCTCTGGCCAGAGATGATGTGAACCAATTGAAAAGGAAGGAAGAATACCATGCTCATAAAGGAACTGGATATCTCAAGCACAAAAATAAAATTTGCACAACTGCAATATGAAGGTTCCACCAAACCTGTGCCTGCTCTGAATCACCTCAGAGAGGCAGCTAAAGCCCAGAAACACGAATACCACAATAAGAATCTTTCCGGCAGGGACAAAATCACCTTTGCCATGACGCTGTATACGCTGAGTCTGCTTCAGAAAGCTGATGAGATTCCACAGACTGCCAGTCAGATGAAGGAACTCTTTCAGGAATTCCCGGAAGACCGGGACCTGGCCGCCATTTATGCAGTCATTCTCACGGAACAGCTGGATCATACAGCAACTGAAGACGAGGCTGCTGCGATCACGAAAGAACTGAATGATCTGGAAAGCCGGTTTCCTGATGATCAAACCATTGCCATCCTGAACACCCGGGCTGACCTGACGAACCTGACAAAAAGATTTCAGAAGGATCCAGAACAGGTACTTGAACACGTGATTTCCAGACTGCAGAAATTTCCGTATAACACAAGCCTTGCTCTTCATTTGCTGACCATTCTGCAAATGGTACCGGGAAGAAGTTCTGTCCCGGTCTGGGACGATGAGCAGATCTCCATGGAAGACCTGCTGAATCTGGGTGAAGAAAAAGCTCCCGAACTGGATGTCTTTGGTCATCTTACCCTTGCCTGCGGCATGCAGGCCACAACGGGAGATCCCGAAAATGATCAGGTGGGAGAAGCCAGAATCAAAGAATTGGCCGAACTGGCCAAAAAACGGAATCTTCCCGAATCCGTCATGGTCTGGTGCCTGGCAGGCTCCTGCGGCTTCACCAGCAGAAAGATGAGAAAATTTCTGAATCAGGAGCTGGAGGAGCTGATCCAGGATGAAAAACTGGAAACCCATCTGGAGCTGGCTCTTCCCTGCGCAAGTGCAATGGCCCGGACTGCTGAGGTGGATAATAACCACATCAATCCTGACTGGATTCCGATTCTGGAAAATCTTCTTCATGCCTGTCACGGTGATCAGAGGATTGCCATTTGTCTGGCAGAAGTACTCGCCAATCATGTAGAGCCTTATTCCTGCAAAAACATCGCGATGCTCAGACGATTATCCGATCTCTGCAAGGCCTATCCGGACTGTGAAGAGATTGCCAGCTGTTTTGCTTACAAACTGGATGACATGGTTTACCGGCTTGATGAATCTGATCAGCAGGACTACCTGGAGCAGACAAGGGCCTTAAGTCAGAAATTCCCTGGCGTACTGACTCTTGCCGACATGGTTGACCAGCTCAATGATCTGACCGGCATCAGTGACGATGATCTGGATGATATCTTCGGGATTGATGATTTCATGGATGACTACTCCAGGGCAGAAGAGGACATAGATTCTCTGAAATCACAGCTGGAAATGGATCCGGACAATGAATCCATTGCCACACAGCTGGCTGATGCTCTGGAGAAGATGGCAGAACTGCCCGGGTCTGATTCCGTCGAATTCTGCGTAGAGGAACTGGAAAATCTGCACCGACGTTTTCCTGACGTGACAGAAATTACCGTCTGTTTGAGCGAGACTCTTCTGATCATGCAGGACCAGGATGATCTCTTTGAAGAAGATGGTCTGGTGAAGATGCAGGAGATTTTCAGGAAGCTGTTTGATCTCAGCGTGCAGGAACCCAAAAACCGGGAACTCTCCAGTAACTTTATCGAGGCGGTTTATACCTTTTATCATTTCAACCGGATTGCAGAAGAGATCAGCAGCATGGCTGTCTTTCTGGAACAGCTGGCTCAGGAGCACCCACAGTCTGTGTGGGCTGCCATGGCCTGGTGTACCGCTCTGGCCGGTCTGAGCGAATACCAGACACCACAGGAACGTGAGAAATCCCTCGAAAAGATCGAAGAGATCAGATCCCGCTTTCCCCTGGAAAAATGGATCCGCAGCCGGGCTGCTGACATTCTCTGGGACAATGCCATCGACCAGATGGCTGCTCCGGGTTCGAAAAAATCCAGACAGCTCGATCTGGCCGAAAATCTGCTCAGCCAGAATTACGATGTTCTGAAGGAACTGGGCAGAAGCGTGGGCCAGCGTTATCCCGCGCTTTCTGCCGAGAGTGCCAGAAACGTGCTTGATTCCCTTTTCCAGCTGATCCGGACGAGCCGGAATTCCGAAGCTGCCCTGTGCGCTCTTTCCAAAGCTCTGGCTGCCATCGCCTTTGAAGGTTCTCAGAAGGCAAGGCTCAAAATTCTCAAACAGCTTGGAACTCTCTACCGGAATCATCCCGGCAGTCAGCCCATAGCCGAATCCTATTGCACTGCCCTGGCTGCCATGTCCTCTTCCCAGACCATTCGGGAACAGAAAGCCACCCTGGACAAAATGGATCAGATCAAGGCAAAGTTCGCAGATCCGGATGAGGATGCTTCCCTGTTTACGATTTCTATCCTTCAGACCATGAATAATCTGTATTTCAAACAGACGGATGAAGATCAGAACGATACTTATGCTCAGATGATGATCCTGATGAAACTGGCCAGGATGGAAAGAGAAACCTGGGTTATTCATTCCCTGGAAGAGGATCTGGAGTTCGACCGAAAGATGACCGAACTGGCTGAATTCCTTTAGGCTGAATTGCTGCAAAACGAAATTGATATTCAAAACGGGAACGAAAGTCTGACAGAAACAGATTCTATCGTTCCTGTTTTTCATGTCAGAATCTCTCTATGATGCATGAGGCACTCCCCAGCCATTGGCAGTACGGATTCTTCACTTTTCATGGATGTTTATTCTTCAAGGGTACCCTGCAGAATGGCCGGGAATGCTGTCCTGGGCCGGAACATGGAAAACTTTCGATATCCATGCCGCGTTCTGTTTTCAATTCTGCCAGCTGCCCGTAAGATAAGGGAAAGCAGACTCCCAGACACGTAAAAGAGCTGCAGAAAATTCATTCGATTCAGACACAGATCTCCTGGTTCGAATGATGAGATGAGAGGAAATAATACAATGATATTAGATGAATTTATCGATCTGAGCACCGTTCTGGACCTGGAATCTGCGGATCCAGATGGTTTCAGAGAGACCGCCGATGAAATCAGGAATTGGGTCCCTCAACTGGAACAGATAAGCAGAGAAAGAGATCTGCTGATCCCCGATATTGTCCATTATGCCAGGTCACTCTATCTGGTCAGCCAGCTTCGGTATCCAGATGAGAGAACAGAAGCCATCCGGAAACTGACAGCCTTTCAGACAGAACATCCCGAACTTCAGGAAGTGGCTGAATTTCTGGCTGGCGCCCTGCATAAACAGTTCGAGAGGATGGATACTGCAGAGCAGCCCCAGGTTCTGAAAAAGATGAAAGAACTGGAAGCCGGTTATCCGGATTCCAGAATCATCGCCATTTACACCAGTATGGAAGAAGAGCAGAGCCTGTCGCTGAATTCAGAAAGTGAAACGGAAGAATACCTTCAAAGCATCATTTCCAGACTGCGGAAGTTCCCGTTTGATCCAGACCTCAGTCTCTCGTTCCTGAATGCTCTGAATGGCTGCCTTCAAAATCGTCCTGCTTCCGGCAATGGCAGAAGAGACATAAGCGCGGAAGAACTGCTGAAACTGGCAGAAGAGAAAGCTCCGGATCTGGATTGTTTTGGCCAGCTCGCCTTTGCCTGCGGATTGAAAGCTGCCAGAGATCTGCCGGAGGAATCAGACGAAGGATTCCGGAAAATCGATGAATTGTCTCTTATTGCCCAGAACACCCCTTCTTACAGATCCGGTTTTGACTGGTCGGCAGCAGGAATGGCTCTCTCCTTTCTCAGCACCACGCAGCAGCGCGCTCTCAAACTTCTGTCCGCAATTCCACTCTATGAAGATCCTGAACTGACTCAGGCCCGTGCCTTTGCTTTCGGACTGAGCCGTCTGGCCAGAACAAACCCATCCATGATGAGTCCGGAACTGATCAGGGATGTGGAACAGCTTCTGGAACGCTTTGATGGGGATCAGGCCATTGCCATTGGTCTTGCGAGAATACTCAGCTGCTACAGACCTCCCCATGATGAGGGATACAGTGATATTCTGAAACGTTTATCCGGGCTGTGCGAAGCTTATCCGGAATGTGAAGAAATAGCGAAGAGTTTTGGCGACAGATTCAGACAGGGCATTAAAAATGTAGATCTGGCCATTCTGTTTTCTTATGAACAGCAGCTGCGGGATCTGAGCGATCAGTTCCCGGGAGCCATGATTCTGAACAGTATCGCCCAGGAACTCGAAAGACTACATAAGAATCCTGCTTTAAACCCGGAATCCGGTAAAAGTCATGCTGAGAAGTTTCAGACTCCCGAACAGATACTGGATTATGCAGATTCTCTGAAGAAAAAGCTGCAGGAAAATCCTGAGGACGAACAGACAGCCGAATCTCTGGCAGAAGCGCTGACTACACTCACGCTGCTGTCCGGAATTTACCTGATCGATCCTTATATAGAGGAGCTGGAAGCTCTCCGCCAGCAGTTTCCCGACAATACCCCGATCCTCGAAAATGTGGCACGGTCCATGACTGCTCTGGCCAAAGACCTTGAACCCGATGAAATACCTGCACTTCTTGAACGTCTGTTCCCGCTCACTCTGGAGAAACCTGAATCCCAGGCTCTGATGGCCAGTTTTCTTCAGACAGTGCTCATCGTATTCCGTTCCTGCAAGACGGCAGAGGACAGAAACACACTGATTGATTTCTTCAGAAAACTTGCCCTGGACCATCCGGATTTCGGTCATGCTGCGAAAGCCTGGTGTTCTGCTCTGGCAGTGCAGAGTGCATACCAGAGTCCGGAAGAACGGGAAGCTTTACTGAAAGAGGTTGAAGCCTGCCGAATCCGTTTTCCGGAAGATAACTGGATCGAGACCAGAGAAGCGGATCTTCTCTGCGACAACGTCATCGATCAGATGACTGCTCCCGGTTCGAAAAAAAGTCGAAATCTGTCTGATGTCGAAAAGCTGCTGCAAGAACAGTCCGAAATCACCGGGGAACTTCCAAACCGGATCGGTGACCGGTTTTCTGCTCTTTCTCTGGAAAGCAGAGCGACTCTGCAGGATTCCCTGTTTCAGCTGATCAGAACGTTCCGTAACAACGAGCCGGCACTGGCAGTTCTGGCTGCCTGTCTGAGCGCTGTCGTGCATGAATGTTCTCAGAAAGCCCGTCTGAAAATCCTCAAACAGATTGGATCCCTTTACCGGTCTTATCCAGATAACATGACGATTGCACAGACCTATTGCACAGCCCTCGCCGCCATGGCACCTTACCAGCCTGAAAAGACGGCACAGGAATCACTGCTCAGGATAAGCGATATCAAAAGTCAGTTTCAGAAAGTCGATGGCTGTCAGTTCTCCTTTGCGATGTTTAAAGTCGTAGAAGCTCTGATCGGCAAGACCGATGCGAAAACCCGGCAGAAACTGATGGATATCAGCAAAGACCTGCTCCAGCTTGCGCTGATGGAACAGAACAAATATGGAAAGAACACTGAAGACGAAGCTGTCCGTTTTAATCAAACGATCAGCAGCCTTCTGTAAACCTGAACCGTTATCCGCAAATACAGAAATGCGGGAATGAAGACCTGGTCCAGCCAGGGACTTTCATTCCCGCATTTTTCAGTGCAAGGTTTAGAGAATTTCTCCGTTGGTTTCAATGACTTTCTGATACCAGGTGAAGCTGTCCTTGGGGATCCGGCGCAGATCTTTCAGGTCCTTTTCTTCCCGGTTGACGTAGACGAAACCATAGCGCTTCTGGTATCCCTGATGGGTGCTGACCAGATCCATGAAGGACCAGGGACAGTAACCGATCAGATCCACGCCATCCTGAATGGCCAGATCAGCCTGTTCCAGGTGCTTCTGATAGTAGTGGATGCGGTAGTCATCATGAATATGACCATCTTCTTCCAGAACATCTCTGGCACCCATGCCGTTTTCCGTAATCAGCAGGGGCAGGTGGCAGTGGGCATACAGTCGTCTCAGCGTGGTCCTCTGACCCACCGGATCAATTTTCCAGCCGAATTCTGTGGAAGGTAGATAGTCGTTTTCTTCTGCGCGGTACACGCCTTCTTCGCCCACCATGACCTGCTGATCCCCGTTTCTGGGAGCTCTGTCATGACCATCGTTTTTAGGGGCACTGACAGTGGCGGTGGCGTAGTAGTTCACACCCATGAAATCCGGTCTGGCACTCTGCAGCAGCTCCATATCTCCTTCCTGAATTTCCGGCTGCCATCCTCTGTTTTTCAGGTAGGCCCAGGCCAGTGGATTGTAATGGCCTGTGGCATACATATCCACATACAGCCAGTTGCGGATGGTTTCCCAGTTGTCTGCTGCGATGGCATCTTCTGGGGCACAGGTTTTCGGATAGACGGCGATGATGTTGGGAGCAGCACCAATGCGGGCTTCCGGATCAATGGTGCGCAGCCGCTGAATGGCTCTGGCACCGCCAGGAACATGTGATGATTCTGCTGGTACAGTTCCTTCTGATCCGGCAGGCGGCCAGGATTCATGGCATTAGGGTGAAGAATCATGACGTTCTGTTCGTTGATGGTCAGCCAGTCCTTGATCTGGTCCTGGAATTCTGTAAAGAGCAGCGATGCATACTCTTCAAAGGCATCAATGGTTTCCCGGTTGGACCAGCCTCCTTTTTCATGAAGTGCCAGAGGCAGGTCGAAATGATAGATGGTTGCGATGGGCCGGATGCCGGCTTTGGTCAGCTCATCCACCAGTTCATGGTAGAAGCGAAGGCCTTCTTCGTTGACCTTTCCCTTCCCTTCCGGCAGGATCCGGCTCCAGGAGAAGGAGAAGCGGTAGGCTTTCAGACCCAGCTTCTTCATCAGAGCCACATCTTCTTTAAAGCGGTGATAGTGATCGCTGGCAATGGAGAAATCGGATGTTTCTGCAGGATGATGCATGTCCTGCACAGACAGGCCCTTGCCATCTTCTGTAGCTGCGCCTTCAAACTGATAGGCAGAGGTGGAAGCACCCCAGAGGAAGTCTTTTGGGAATGCTGCTTTTTCTTGATAGAACATACTGTTTTTCCTTTCTTGACAAAGACCGCTGCCGGTTTTCTCCTGACGTGCCGGAGAACCCATCTGGTCATTGAATTGGTTATTGTGATGAATAAGGCATCAGATCCGGGATTCCATGAATGGTCCCTCCCGGATCTGTGCCAGATTCCCGTCCCTGTTTCCATCTGATGGAATAACAGGGACAGGAAAGGTGTTCATAGTGTTGTGCGCCTCAATTGAAGTGATTTAGAAAGCGGGGTTTTCGGTGATGCTGACGGATTCAAAATCCGGGGTGTTGGTCACAATGACCATGGTCTGTACGGGATAACCGGCTTTCTGAATAGCGGGAATGTCGAATTCCAGCAGCTTCTGACCCTTTTTGACATGGTCACCCTGGTTTGCGAAAGCGGTAAAGTGCTTTCCGCCCAGTTCGACGGTATTGATGCCGACATGAATCAGAACTTCGATGCCGTCTTCACTGGTCAGGCCAAGGGCATGACGGGTTGGGAAGAAGGCGGTGATGGTGCCATCAAAGGGGGCTACGACGACGCCCTGTTCAGGATGGATGACAGCGCCCTGTCCCAGAGCACCGGAAGCGAAGGCTTCATCTTCTGCCGTTTCCAGAGCAGCGATGGTGCCGGGAGTGCAGGCTTCTACGATAGCTTTAGCAGCTTTTTCGGTTTTTTCGATTTCTTTGATTTCAGTAACAGCTTTGGCTTCTGCTTCTCTGGCAGCTTTCTTTTCAAAGCGGCCGGCCAGGATCCAGGTGATCACTGCGGATACGACGCAGGAGATGGCGATGGCGATCAGGATGTTGTAGAAGTAGGTCATGGTGTTGTCACCAATGTAGAGCAGAACGGCAGGCAGGCCGCTGGAGCCGGTGGCAAAACGATGAGTGTGAGTCAGTCCGGCGTAGAGATCGCCGCGGGCACCGCCAATCATGCTGGCGTAGAGGGGATACTTCCTAGGAAGGTTGACACCATAGAGCAGAGGTTCGGTGATGCCCATGTAGGCAGTGATGGTGCCTGCTGTAGCAATCTGTTTTTCTTTCCTGTTCTTTTCGCGGAAAGCGACGACTGCACCGGCGGAAGCCTGAGCCATATTGGAGCAGACACAGCCGGGACCGAAGATGGAATCGTAATGCAGAGTGCTCATCTGCATGATACCGAGGGGTGCAATACCGTTGTGAATGCCAAACATAACCATGATTGGAAGCAGACCGCCCACCAGAACAGCGGGAGCCCATGCAGCATTGTCAGCCAGGTAGTTGAAGATAACGGCGAGCCAGCTGCCGACCATGTTGCCCAGAGGTCCGATCACAGAGAATGCCAGGGTGCCCATGATAATCAGGGTAAGCATGGGTACGAAGACCAGATTCACGGATTTGGGCATGACTTTATTGAGCCAGCGTTCCACATAGGACTGAACGAAAATGATCAGGATGATGGGGATGACGCTGTTGGCATAATTCACCAGCTGGAAGGGGATGAGCTCGAAGAAGTTTACCGCTTCTCCGGCTGCCACCAGTCCGGTCCAGGTGGGATGAAGCAGAATCAGTGCGGTTCCAGCCGCGAGAATCGGATTGCATTTCAGTTTCTGTGCCTGAGTAAAAGCGATCAGCACAGGCAGGAAGTAGAAGACCGCATCCGCAAACATGTTGAGCAGAATGTAAGTCTGGGAATCATTGGTAATGACATGGAAGACCACCAGCAGAGCCAGCAGCGCCTTGATCATACCGGCTCCGGACAGAGCTGGAATGATCGGCTGGAAGACGGAAGCGATAAACTCGATAATGGTGTTGATGACACCTTTGTTTTCTCCCTTGTCGTCATCAGCAGATCCGCTGGACAGATCCACCAGTTTTTCAACTTCTTCAAAAACATCGGCTACATGAGTGCCGATAATGACCTGGTATACACCGGCGTTTCGGATGACATTGGCAACGCCATCCATGTTTTTCAGGGCTTCATCGTCTGCGATGTCCTCATTTTTCAGTTTGAAGCGAAGGCGTGTCTGGCAGTGGTATGCCGTGCTGATGTTGGATTTGCCGCTTGAACTGAGTCATGCACGCGAATTCACCATCAAACAAAACAAGAAGTTTTCAG
>Cinder_p2__coassemble_2131_pt1 | contig 14836 bp, 9 predicted proteins | sample Cinder_p2__metabat2_low_PE_019 | metagenome-assembled genome bin Cinder_p2 | reverse complement strand
AGGTATTATTCTGACTATCTCATAACGGAAATGATGTCTTCCGTGATCTATTGATCAAAACCGCGTAACGCTGATGACTTCTGTGCTCTTTTCAGCATGGAATCTCAGCGTTTTTTGTTTGGAATTCTGTGGGTGGTCAGAATGAATTGAAGAGAAGGAGAGAACTCTATGTTATTTTCACTGGCACTGCTCCTGCTTGCAGGCATGCTTGGAGGGGAACTGTTTTCCAGGCTCAAGCTGCCACCGCTGTTAGGCATGATGGCAGCCGGGATTCTCATCGGCCCCTACTGTTTCAATGGTCTGGACAGCCAGCTTCTGGAACTTTCAGGAGTGCTTCGAAAAATAGCCCTGCTAATCATTCTGATCCGGGCTGGGCTGAATCTGAAAATTGAAGATCTGAAGAAAGCAGGAAGACCGGCCATTCTTTTATGCTTCCTGCCGGCGACGTTTGAAATCATCGCCTTTCTGATCTTTGCCCCATTGCTGCTGGGATTTGATCTGCTGGAAGCAGCTATTCTGGGCTGTGTCATGGCAGCTGTGTCCCCGGCGGTTGTGGTTCCGGGTATGTTGAAGGTCATCGATGATGGCTATGGTCAGGACAAGGCGATTCCTCAGATGATTCTGGCAGGAGCCAGTGCAGACGATGTCTATGTTCTGGTGCTGTTTTCCGTCTTTACTACTCTGGCCAGCCAGGGCAGCTTCCATGCGGAAACCCTGCTTCGTATTCCCACTGCGATTCTGTTTGGAGCAGGTGTGGGTTTCATCACTGGGCTGCTTTTATGCAGACTGTTTTCCTGGAAGAAATCCGGTCTGCAGACTGCTGCGCAGGTCCTGGTTTTGCTGGCGATGGGAATGCTGTTTTATGCGCTTGAAGACTTTATGACTGGTCCGGTCGCCTTCAGCGGTCTGATTGCGATTATCGTCACCGCCATGGTCATTGGAGCAAGACTTCCAAAAACAGGAAAGACCCTGGCTAACGGCTTTAACCAGCTGTGGAAGGGCGGAGAAATCTTCCTGTTTGTGCTGATTGGTGCAGCTGTCAATCTGCCCTATGCCTTCAGAGCTCTGCCGGTCAATCTGCTGCTGATCATCCTGTGTTTGCTGGTTCGTTCTGTAGGTGTCATGCTCTGCGTCAGTCACACCAGACTGACCTTCAAAGAAAAGCTCTTCTGCATTGCGGCTTACCTGCCGAAAGCAACTGTTCAGGCAGCGATTGGTGCAACGCCTCTTGCCATGGGACTGGCTGGAGGAGAAAGCATTCTTTCCTGTGCAGTGACGGCGATTCTGTTCACCGCTCCTCTGGGTGCTATTCTGATTCACCGTCTGTATCCGATCTGGCTGACACCACCAAAGAAGGGAAAGCAGGGAAGAGAGGCTGCGTTACAAAACAGCTGATTGTTCATGTTCTGGGATCCGGAAGGATCCTATTTTTCTGGGTGCTATGCGAAATGTTCGTCCATAGCAGACGGGATGTATTGGCCAGCCGTTCGATGGATTCTGACCAGGAAACCTGGTTTGACGCGTCTTTTCAATGCTGCTATGCTGCAAAAAAGAGGGAAATGTATGCGTCCGATCAGAGAGAATCCAACCTGTCATGCACTGGAAATGAGTCCGGAAGAACTGGCCAGAGAAGTTGTCCGCCTGTATCTGTTTGATGAAATGAGTGTGAAGGGAATCGAAACAGTGCTTTTTGGCGAAGAAGAATTCTCTGGCTGGCTGTCGAAAACTGTTTTGAATTTTTATGGCATTGATACTTCTCCAGCCGGTATGAACAGAGGACGTTACAAAGGTCAGTCTGTTCATGAAGTGGCGATTGAACTCCTGCAGAGCAGCAGTCCTGTAGAGCGAAAGATCGGACGTCTTCTGGTTGACTGCTGACAAAGCCTGTTCATCAAGCCGTGCAGCGTCACTGATCCATCTGTCATTCCTCCAGTTCATCATTGGAAAGTGAACTGTTTCTGATACAGTTGAATATTCAAATCCCGGGATCCGAAAGGATCCCTTTTTTGCAGGTCCCTTGGATGGAAAGGGTCATGAGAAAAGCGGCTCCGCCTGAGCAGAACCGCTTGAATCATCTTATGGAGTTGTAGTGGAAAGGATCTATAGAAGATCCGGATTGTTGGGATTTCCGGTTTCTTTGAACCCTAGAATTCCATGACGAAGAATGCTGCAGTCAGAGGCTCCAGAGTGACCTCGCCTTTTTTTCGGAAAACAGGATGGATTTCCGGAAGCTGATCGTCATCGGTCAGCTGCAGAGGCATACCATTGACCTTCATGACGGGAGAGATCATGGAATCAGCACTCAGTCTGTATTCTTCCGCATCCCCTGGCAGATCCAGGAAGAGCGTTTTGTCTCTGGAAGGGTTGAGAACCAGATAGGTCAGACCGCGTTTGCCATCTCTTCTGTAATGAATGAAGACATAGTCATCGTCTTTGAGAGAATCGGTGGCATAGACGGTTGTTCCCATAAATCTGTTCCAGAGCAGGAAGGCAAAGTAATTGGGGCGGGGTGCAAAAGTCCTGTGATCCAGCAGACCGTAATCGGAAGAAGCCAGAGGGTTATGGAAGATCACACCATCGGTGACTTTCGCAAAGCTTCCTAAAGCGATCAGAGTTCTGAAGATATCCAGATAGGTGCTGGCCCACACACTGCCGCCTCCGCCTGCATCAGCAGATTCGGTCACCCACATGGGAGCACCAGGGCAGTACTGGTCCCTGAGAGATGCAAATTCCAGAGCACAGTTTTTCGGAATGTTCAGATAGACGGGTTTCAGGGCCTGATCGGCTGTCCAGCCTCCGCCGATGGAAGCCATTCTCTGGGAAATGCCGTTGTAGCAGTGATAGCTGAGCACATCAGGAGCCACTTTGGTTCCTTTCATCAGATCTCTGGGATTCAGAAAGGGTACGGGAAGCAGATTCACCGCATTGCCAAGCTGATCACGGATCATGGAGCTGGGGCCGACAGTGAGGGTTTCAGGATAGTTTTCTTTGATGAAGTTGAAGAACAGATCCTGGTCACGGGCGAAGTCCTTCTCGGTGTATCCCTGTGGAGCGCCGCTGAAGGAAAGCATGTTGGGCTCATTCATGAATTCGGCTGCCGCAATGGGTACGCCATAGTTTTTGCTGAAGTCAAAGAGTGCTTTTGCCTGATCGGGATTCCAGGGTTCATTCGCTGTGTGGTTTCCATCGCAGTTGGTCACGGAAATCAGCAGTTTGCCATCCACGGCTTTGACAAAATCCAGAACACCTTTCCATTCATCGACAGTCAGGACGCTGTCGTAGCCTTCGGGTGCTCTGCCATTGGTATGACCGTCTACATCAAAGTAGGTTTTGGTAGCCCAGGAACCGCTCACGCGAATCCAGGCCGGTCCCAGATCCCTAGCCAGCTTGCGCAGTCTTGGGGGTGTACAGATCAATAGGAGGGAAGTATTTCATCATGGAAGACATGTCCTGCAGGCCCTTGAAATTGGAGAAGTCAGCTTTACCGGCCAGCTGCTCAGGGCTGTATGGTTTCCAGAATGTGCCGCCAGTGACTTCAGCCATCTCAATATTGTAGGAAGCCAGTCTGGGATCGATCTGACGAATTTCTTTCAGGTTTTGAAGGTTCACATTGATTTTCTTATTTTCCTTATTTTCCATTCAACCATCTCCTTAAAGAAAGAAAAGCCGGAAAGGGGGTATTTTCCGGCATTTCTGGTACTATTTTCTCTCTTCTTCAAGAGGTTTCAGGACAGGATGACTGCCAATCTTTCACAGACAGCCTTCTGATTCTCTTGACAACAATTCACAAAAAATAATAAATAAAGTAACAATCCTTAGCAATAGACACTTGAAGTCAAATGGTTGTAAAAGCAACACTTTAGAAAGATCTGTTGTATTAATGGTGAATAACCGGATGAAAGGAGTGGAAACGGCATGGAAACGCGGGAAAACCAGAGAATTGAGCTGACCAAGCGGCTGCTTAAGGAATCCCTGCTGGAACTGCTCCAGAAGAAGGATATCGATAAGATTTCCGTGAGGGAGCTCTGTGAAAAGGCCGGCATCAACCGGACTACCTTCTACAGACATTACGGCTGTCCCCACGATGTCCTGACCCAGATTGAAGATGATCTGATTGCCGGCATTCCCACTCTCAACTCCGTCAGGGATCTGAGCAGCCGGGAGCTGTTTCTCAAACAGTCCTGCATGTTCTGGGAGTATAGGGAAGACCATCGGGATCTGGCGAGAATTCTGCTGATGAACGAAAGCACCGAATCCGGTTTTGCCAGAAAACTGTTCAACATGCCGGTGATGGATCAGGCCATCTCTACAGCGGTCAGACAGGACTATGATGAGACCACCAGCCATCTGATTCTGGTCTTTCTCAAAAGTGGAGCTTACAACCTGCTAAAGGAATGGACAGTCTGTGATCTGCCCAACACACCGGAGGAAATGGGACAGCTGGTCCTGGATCTGGTTCTGGAAAGCGGATGGATAAAAAGAAGCCTGAAATAACCGATGGGAATGAAGAATCCATCAGGAATGAATACACGTGGCGGAATGGAAGAAGCTCTCTTCTGTTCCGTTTTTCTTTGGAATCCGTAAGGATTCCTTTTATCTTTTTGGCTTGTCATCGGACTGTATCGCTTGTATCATTGTATTAACTAAGTGATACAGATGAGAGGAGGAAAGGATACAGATGGACTTTCACTTTGAGAATCATTCTCCGGTCTATCTGCAGCTGGCAGCCATTCTGGAAGAGGAAATCATCAGCAGCCGGTTTGAACCCGGGCAGAAGCTTCCTTCTGTCAGGGAACTGGCAGCCATGAGCCAGACCAATCCCAATACGGCAGCCAGAGCCATGCAGGAACTGGAGAACAGAGGTCTCATCGAAACACGAAGAACCAGCGGAAAATACGTTGCCCAGAATCAGAAGGCCCTCGAAGAAGGGCGTATGGAAGCAGCCCGCAAGCTGTGCAGTACGTTTCTCAGGGATATGCATTCTCTGGGCTATGAAGATGCAGAAATCTTCGATCTGCTGAAGAAAGGAGGCAGCCATGCTGCTGAAAATCAGAAATCTGAAAAAGAGCTTTAAGGATCATGAAGTGCTCAAGGGAGTGGATCTGGACATTAAACCCGGCCAGATCGTAGGTCTGCTTGGATCGAACGGTACAGGGAAGAGCACTCTGATGAAATGCGTTAATGATCTGCTCATACCCGATGAAGGAGAAATCCTGGTGGATGACAAACCCTTCAACAGGGACAGTCACCTGCTCATTTCCTATCTGCCGGAAAAATCCAGCCTGGATCCTTCCTGGAGAGCCAGAAATGCCGTCGATTTCTTCGAGAAATACTATCCGGACTTTGACCGGAACAAGGCCATGGATCTGCTGAAAGAACTGGATCTGGATCCTGACCAGGAAATCAAGCATATGTCCAAAGGCATGCAGGACAAGCTGCAGCTGGCTCTGGTCATGAGCCGCAATGCCAGACTCTACATGCTGGATGAACCCCTGGGCGGTGTGGATCCCGTCAGCCGGGACCGGATTCTCAGCACCATTCTGTCTCATTTCAGCGAAGAGAGTTCCATGATCATTTCCACCCACATGATCTCGGAAATTGAACGGATCCTCGACCGGGCTCTCATTCTCCAGGATGGAAAGATCATCCTGGATGAAGATGCTGAAGAGCTGCGGGCAAGAACCGGTCATTCCGTGGATGAAGAATTCAGGGAGGTATACAGAGCATGACAAACCTGTTTCTCTACAAACTCAAAAATCAGTTCAAACTGCTGCTGCCCATTATGGGCATCTCGCTGATCGTCACCTTCTTCTGGTATCTGACCAGTCTGAGTGACAATACCATCATGCAGATTCTGGCCAAACTGCTTTCTGCAGCAGCCTTCATTACGACTTTTCTGCCGCTGACGGCATCGGTGGTCTACTCCTGGTTTGACTTCTACAACACCTTCTTTGGAAGAAGAGCCTACCTGATCCGGACGCTCCCCTTTTCCAGAGGACAGCTCTTTGGCATCACCCTGGCCAATGACATCTTCTGCCTGATCCTGTCCATTCTCTGGCCGGTGCTGGTGCTTGGCGGCACCTTCTGTCTGGCAGATGAGACAGGATTTGCGGAGTTATTCCTGGAAGAATGGGGAAAATTCATTGTGCTGTTTCTGGTTGCCCTGGTCTGCCAGGCTCTGTTCATCGAGCAGTGCGGTTTTACCGGCGGACTCTTCGGCTTCCGTATGAAAGAGAGCCATCTGCCCTGGTCGGTTGGGATTGGCATCCTGACCTACTTTGTTGGCAATCTGGTCATGACTCCTGCCATCTTCATTTATTTAGGCGGGGATGTGAACAATCCCGCCCTGGCAGAAGAAAGCATCAGCGGCCTGCTCTGGCTGATCATTGGGGTGTACCTGGTGGTCAACCTGATTCTGCTGATTCTGGATCTGGTGCTGGTTCGCGGCAGAACAGATGTGGAGTAATCAGCAGTCCTTCTTTTCGGAAAAAAAAGAGTGGATCATGGGAGCCACTCACAACACTTGATGAAGTAATTATTGTTGTTGGTGCCGGAAACTGAATCCGGCGTTTGGGAGATGTCGTAACGGCATCTCCTTTTCTTCTTTCTGGCCAGTCAGCTGGTCCCACGAGAATGACAGAGACCGTTCATTGCGATCCGGATTCTGGAGCTGACTACAGAAAAAGCGGATCGATCCTTTCCCCGGCGGGGAAGATCGGTCCGCATTTGATCTGTTCGGTCATCGTAATGATTCCTGAGCAGGTATGGACAGGAAGAGAAAGTTCTTCCTACTTCTTTTTCTGCAGGGCGGAATCGGCCTGCAGAATGGCCTTAATCTGCTTCTGATCCAGTTCATAGTTAGACAGAGGCAGGCCGGTTTTCTTTTCTACGAAAGATAAAAGTTCACTGGGTCTGGTCAGGTTGATGCAGACACCGGGCAGTTTTTCCACAACCAGGAAGTTATCCACAAACTGGTCAAAGTCAAAGGGCATGAACTTGTTTTCCAGCAGATCCAGACGTGCCAGACGGTCCAGTACCAATGCCAGGAAGCACACCAGGAAGCTTCCCTGCAGCGCATACAGGGTCTTGGTTTCCGTCAGGTTGCGGTCCAGATACAGCTTCTGGTTTTTCAGGATTTCCTTGACGCGCCACAGTTCTCCATAGATATCCAGAATCTGAGCGCCGTCCAGATCCAGTTCGGAAGTGACCAGAATCTGACAGCCGGCTTTCTTCAGATCAATCTGGGCCTGGAGACGGTTGAATTCGGGCTTTCCGGTTTCCGGATTCTGGATGATGTAGCGGGCAGCCTTACCGTAATCGTGTTCAGAAGCTGCGGTGCGGATCAGGGAGGAAGCCTGATCCATGAGACGCATGATTCCGGTCTTGTCTCTTCTGGCTCGCTGGGGGGAATAGAGCAGGATCAGTTTTTCCGTGCTGGTGAAAGTGACGGGAGTGCCGTCTTCTTCAGACAGGAACACATAGGGGGGTTCCTGAATTTCTGATTTGAGCAGGACATAGTCCGGCTCGTTTTCTTCATAGAGAAGAGAAATCCGGTTGTTGTCGATGAAGGAGAGATCAGCCTGCTGAACGATCTGCTGTCTGGCTTCTTCATTCATATCCAGCAGCCATTTTTCTTCTCTGGGAGTCAGGGTGTACATGTTTCTGGCAAAGAGGTAGCCATCCTGATTCTGTACAGCATCATACAGTTCCTTGGGATCGTTAAGCAGTTTGTCTGCGACCCGGATGGTTCTGGTAGAACTCTCCCGCAATGGAGAAAGAACCGGTGCAGCTTTGGCAAAGCCGATTTCTTCTTCTGTAGGTCCTGGAACAATGCGGATGCCGGAAGGGATGAGTTTTTCATCCAGGGAAATGCCAACCATCAGACGTTTCGGGATCATGAGGCTGCGGTCAGCGGATTCATCAAAGAGTCTTTCATCGGAACGCATGCTCTGCTGAGCCACGTCCAGATAGTACAGAGTCAGACCCAGGTATTCTTTCTGGTCCTGGCTGACTTCATCGAGCAGAGTATCCAGTACGGGATGGAGAGCTTCCAGCAGTTCGTCACTGTGGGAGCCCAGAAATTCCAGACAGCTCTGGATTTCGCTGCGATCCCAGTCTTCTGCACCATAGACGGCGTGCACGGTGGACCAGGTGTCCTTGCCCTGGGAGAAGAGATCGCTGAAGCGGCCCATGACCAGGTCGTGAACACATTTGGCCGCATTGAAGCGGGTCCGTCCCTGGAGCAGGGAGTTCAGCACTTCATCCAGGTGCAGCCTGTTCCAGTAGATCTGGGCTGGGAAGTAGCCGATGCTTCTGGATGCACCGGCCTCCGAGATCGTGCGGGCTGCCGGATCCTTCTTCTTTTTGTATTCTTCGTTGAGAAGTTCAATCTGCTTCTTGTAATAGGAGACGGGATCGGCAATGCCTGAAGCTTTGAGATCTTCGATGTAACCCAGGGTCTTGTAACACTTGTTTCTGGGTTTTCGAGTCTCGGGATCTCGGAATGAAAAATAAATCTGAATATAATCCCCTTTGTTGTAATGGGAAGTCTTTAAAAAATATGCCATGGGGCCTCCGAATGATTCGTATATCTTTTTCTATCAGTGTAACAGCAGGTAAGTGGTACAACAATGTAAAGAAGTGCTAAACCGTGAATTTAAGTCTTCTTTTTATAGATAATTTGCCGTTTTTTCGCATACCTACCAAATGTAGTAGTGCTGTAAATTGAAAAAAGGGCTAGAACTAATGAATTTTTCTCCTATAATGTAAGAGATCTCAGTCGACGGGTTTCCTGCTGAATTCAATTTAAATCCGTCCTGAAAGGCCTTTTTTTCTGCAGCGAAAAAGGCCTTTCCTGAGTTCATACCGGGTGAAATTCCCGAATGAAGAAAAAGAAAAGGAGAAAAATGAAAGAGAACAAAGCAAAGAACACCCGCAAGCTTCTTTCCTCTCTGCTCGTCGTTTCCATGCTGATTCCTGCCGCAGTGCCAACAGGTATTGCTGCCAAGACAGCGGATGGCGATCTGACGATTGCTTCCTTTAACCTCGCTGCCAAGGGAAGCAAGACCACGCAGATCGGGGAACTGATGGCTTCCGAACAGGTGGACCTGGCTGGTTTTCAGGAAGTCGACTATCTCAATGGCAGAAACAATAAAGACATGCTCAAAGAGATTGCACAGGCAGCCGGAGAAGGAACTGACCATTACTTCTCCAAGGCCATCGACTATTCCGGCGGTGCCTATGGCATCGGCATGATTTCCGGCACGGAACTGAGCAACACCTCTACTCATGCTCTGGACACTGGTCCGCATGAAGGCCGTGTATGGCAGAGAGCTGAAACCGTCATTGACGGCAAAAAAGTCGCTTTCTACAACACGCACCTGACCTGGGAAGATCAGAGCCTTCGTCTTGAACAGATGGACGAACTGATCAAGGTCCTGGATGAAGACACCACCACCTACAAGGTGCTGACCGGTGACTTCAACGCCCAGGATTCCACCGAAGAGTGGAACAGATTCCTGGAAAACTACAACATGGTCAACGGTAACCCCGACTGGCTGGACACCTACATTCCTGAAGATGCCACCATGTCCACCAATGCCATTGACAACATCATCACCACACGCAACCTGAAGCTGAAATCCGTGAAGACCGTGGAAGCTGACAACATCGGCAGTGACCACAGAGCGCTCATCGCATCCTTCGATTTCCTGGATGAAGAAGAGCCTTCCACTCTGCTTCTGGACAAGATGCTGGAAAAGGCTGAAAAGACCCTGAAGGCATCCAACAAGTATACGGATGAATCCGTGGCCGCCCTGAAGACTGCAGTGGAAGAGGGCAAAAAGGCAGACCGCACCAGCCAGAGCGCTGTGCTGGATGCTTCCCACGCCATCCGTGATGCCATCGAAAACCTCAAGAGCAAACCCGCTGAAATGGTCGCCTGGTATGACTTTGAAGGTGAAAATCCTCTCGAAGACAAGACCGGCCGCGGCAACGACGGCAAGGCTTCCGGCACCGTAGCCTGGAAATCTTCCGTCAGCGATCTGGGTCAGGCTCTGGACACTTCCAACGGTTATGTTTCCGTGGCCAAGGTCGGCGATGACCTGCAGCTGAACACAGACGACATGTCCATCAGCTTCTGGTACAAAGCTTCCAACCCCGGCACCTGGAGCGCCGTACTGGGCGACAAAGACTGGAACAGCGGCGGCAACCCCGGCTATGTCATCGTACAGGGCCAGGGTCAGTTCTATACCAGCTATGCAGCCAATGGTCAGACCAGACAGGAAAATATCGTATCCGGTACCGGCTCCAAAGTCTACGACGGAGACTGGCATCTGATCACCATGGTTCTGGATCGAGACAACGCCAACATGCTTTATGTCGATGGTGACAAGATCGCATCCTGTTCCATCGCTTCTACTGCCGGCGTCAAAGTCACAACAACTCATCCCTTCAACATCGGTGCAGATGGTGTGGGCAACTACCGCATCAGCTCCCTGATCGATGATGTCAAAGTGTACAAGGCCGTGCTTGGAGAAGATCAGATCCAGGCTGAATACGATGCTCACCGCGACAAATCCGGAGACTCCCTCAAAGATCTGGAAGAAGAGGTCAGAGATTCTCTGAACCATCTGACAGTGGATCCTTCCAAAGAAAAGACCATGCCTGAATTCACCTCCGAAGATGGTGAATACACCGCAAAGATCTTCTGCTCTGAAAACGACGTGCTGATCAGTGATGACGGCACTCTCAACCGTACACCTCTCGTTGATACCCAGGCTCAGGTGACCTACCTGATCACTAAGAAGGGACAGGAACCTGATGAAGATTCCGATCCCATGATCAAGAACGCCTGGATCACCGTAAAGGGAAGCCAGAAGCAGACTGAAAAAGACAACGCAGAACCCAAGACCGTTCCCTCCCTGCAGGAGTGGAAGGGTGCTGAAGGCAGCTTCTTCCTCAACGAAGGCAGCCGCCTTGTGGTCAACGAAGCCGACTGGGATCTGATGCACAGAGCGGCAGAAATCACCAGCGAAGACATCCATGACATCTTTGGTCTGGTTGTTCCCGTGATGAAGGGAACGGAAGCAGACGTCAAGAGCCACGATGTGTTCATGACTTCCGCCGATTCCGATGAAACTCTGGGAGAACAGGGCTACATCATCGAAGCAGGCAACACTCTGACCATCAGAGCCAGCCAGAACCGCGGCGCGCTCTATGGTACACGAAGCATGCTGCAGGGCATGATGGCCAGCGAAGACAACACCTTCGCAGCCGGAACTGCAGTAGACTACCCCAACTACCCCATCCGTGAATTCATGCTGGATATCGGCAGAAAGTACTTCCCCATGTGGTATCTGGAAGACCTGATGAAATACGCTTCCTGGTTCAAGCTCACCGATTTCCAGGCCCACCTGAGTGAAGACACATTCAATGATTACTCTGCCTTCCGTCTTGAATCAGACATCCCCCATCTGACCAGCACTGATGGTTACTACACCAAGGATGAGTACCGCGAATTCCAGAAACACGCAGCTGACTACGGTGTCAGAGTCATTACGGAAATCGACGGACCTGCTCATTCCAGAAGATTTATTGAACTGTCTCAGTACGATGATGTTCCTGACAAGTACAAGAACATCGCCCTGAACGCCACCCAGCTGAACCTCTCTGAAGAGGGAGGCTACAGAGAGCGCGTCTTCAACCTGATGGACGACATTCTCGAAGAATACCTGGGCGGCGATGATCCTGTCATCATCACCGACGCTTTCAACATCGGCATGGACGAATACTCCGGCTCTGCTGATGACATGAGAGCCTATGCGGTTCACATGTATGACAAGCTCGTCAACACCTATCACAAGACAGCCTTTGGCTGGGACTCCAACGGCTCTCTGCCTAACACCAAATACCCGGCTGAAAGCTACCCCATTGATGATGTCATCATCAACTACTGGAAGTGGGAAGAAGTCAGCGGCGGCATGAAGGCTCTGATGGATGCCGGCTACAAGGTTGTCAACGGTGACCACCGCTGGTATATCGTACCTGGTGCTCAGATTGGCTTCTATGACTACGCCAACGAAGAAAAACTGTTCAACCAGGTCAGCGCCGGAAGCATGATCGGCTGGTACAACGGCGGTATGGTCTTCCCTGAAGGTCATCCCCAGATCGTCGGCGGCAACATGCTGCTGTGGAACGACCGCGGCATGTTTGCAGGCTACACAGTCAACGACATCTTCGCCAGACAGCAGTCTCAGTACCCCGTTCTCTCCCAGGCCTACTGGTCCGGCAAGCAGAACAGAGGCGAGACCTACCAGTCCTTCAGGGAAAGACTGGATGCAGTGAAGAAGGCTCCCAGCATGGACAACCTGGTCAAGGATATCGATTCCAAGACTGACGTTGTCTACAACTTCGACATGAGTTCCAAGGAAGACGGAAAGATCACCGACCTCTCCGGCAACGGCTATGATGCTGCTGTTACAAACGGCACCATCACCGGAAACGAAGACAAGAGACTCCAGCTGAATGGCGACGGCTATATCAGCGGCGAGCATCAGGCTCTGGAATGGCCCGCATCTGTAGCCATTGACGTTCATATTGATGAAGACCAGAGCGGTGACATCATTCTGTTTGAAGAAAACATGCCTGAACAGGAATGCGTGAAGAAAGACGGCGTTCTCACCGGTCAGGAAAAGGCCCAGATCGTTCTCAAAGAACTTTCTGACGGCACTTATCAGCTGACCTACTCCAGAGAAGGCTTCACTTTCGAACACAACGCCATCCTGGAAAAGGGCAAAGATTACCGCATTGTGATGACTTCTGACAAGTCCACCATCACCGGCGGTGAATACTCCAAGTGGAATCAGCCCAACAAGCTGTATGTCAACGGCAAGCTGGTTTCCACCCTGCAGGGACCGAAGAAACCTGAAGGCTTCAGCGGAACCTGGTGGGTAGATTCCCCCTCCCTGAACATTCCTCTGGAGAAGATCGGTCAGAACCTGCATGGCACACTGGACAACCTCCAGCTGTACAACCGCGTTCTCTCCGATGCTGAAGTCGCAGCACTGGGCAGTGCAGGACCTGCAGATCCCGATACCCCCGATGAACCGGAAGAACCTGTAGATATCGCACTGAACAAACCTGTTACTGCTTCTTCCTACAAGGCAGACAACCTGAAGCCCGGCAACGTTGTAGATGGTGATGGAACCACCCGCTGGGCCAGCAACTACAACTCCAGCACCAACGAACCATTCGAAAAAGAAGAATGGCTGCAGATTGATCTGGAAGAAAAGAAACCCCTGGATCAGATCGTTCTGAACTGGGAAAGCGCCTATGCCAAACGCTATACCATCCAGGTATCCGATGACGGCGAAACCTTCCGTGATGTTCTCGATATCACAGACGGCAAGGGCGGCACGGAAACCTGGAACCTGAACGGCGAAACCGGACGCTATATCCGCTTTGCCTTCCACGAAGCAGTTCCAAGCAACGATTCCTGGAAATGGAATTACGGCTACTCCCTGTTTGAAATTGAAGTTCATGCAGGCAGAAAGTACGAACAGCCTGAGGCTGCCGACAAACGACTGCTCTCCGCAGCCATTGCCTATGCAGAGACACTGGATACGGAAGGCGTCAACGAAATCGTACTGAATGCTTTCAACAAGGCTCTTGGCAACGCTCATTCCGTTATGGATGATGCCGCTGCTACACAGGCAGAAGTAGATGCAGCCTGGAGAGAACTGACTGAAATCATTCACATGATGGACTTCACCACCGACAAGAGCGAACTGGCAGCTCTGACTGCTGAATGCGACGCTCTGGATCTCACTAAGTATGAAGACGGCGCTGAAAAAGAGGCGTTCATCGCCGCTCTCAATCATACTCACGAGGTTCTGAACGATCCCGCCGCTCTGGATGAAGTCTCCATTGCAGAAGCTATCAGCACTCTGAGTGCAGCCAGAGAAGCTCTGATCCCTGTGACTGAAACCATCGATCTCAGCGTTCTGGAGTTTATCTACAATACCGTCAAGGACACTGACCTTTCCCAGTACCTTGAAGAGGGCAAAACCGAATTTACTGAGGCCCTTGCTCATGCAGCAGAAGTTCTTGCAGATCCCGAAAGCCAGCAGCAGGCAGATGATGCAGCATCCGCTCTGAACCAGGCTTACCTGAACCTGCGTCTGCTCCCCGATGAAGCACTTCTCGACAAGCTGGAACAGTTTGCAGCAGCTGTTCTGTCTCTGGACAGAAGCCTGTTCACCGTGGACGAACTGAACCGCCTGGATACCGCAGCAGCAAACATCCAGCACAGGGTTGCCGCTCACCGCAACGGCAGTCATCAGATGGACCAGACTGAAGCGCAGAAACTGGCTGATGAAGCGGATGAGCTCATGGACCTGATCAACTCCAGGGTTCCTGAAAATCCTGAAGTCAAGGATCCCAGCACCGATCCGGAAAAACCCTCCATTACCCCAACACCGGAAAATCCTGGCGATTCTCAGAACGGTTCCAAGAAACCGGCTGACAATTCCTCCAAATCCAGTTCCACCGCTAAGAGCGTGAAGACAGCCGCTCACAGCGGACTGTTCAGCGCAGTTGCAGGACTGGGTGTTGCAGCAGGACTCATCGAAATTCTCAGACGCAGAAAGCAGCACTGAGTCGGGAACAGACCTGAGAAACCTGAACAAGACAATATCTATAATTAATTTTTCAGCTTATTTTTCCTGAAATAAGATCCTTCATTACTTTGCCAGACAGGAGAGTGCCGGACACACTCTCCTGTCTTTTTGTACCAACCCGCTTCGCGGGGGTGGTTAATCTAATATGTTTCTCCGAC
>Cinder_p2__coassemble_2044_pt1 | contig 15828 bp, 16 predicted proteins | sample Cinder_p2__metabat2_low_PE_019 | metagenome-assembled genome bin Cinder_p2 | reverse complement strand
TTGATATCTGGCCTTTTTTCTCGTCAATTACACGAAGCAATTCTAGTTATTTGTGTCGGATTTTACTGTTCGGGTTCTTCAAAGGCATCGATTTCCGCTTTCAGGCGGGAAATCATTTCCTCCTGGGGAATCTTTTCAATGACCTTTCCCTTTTTGATGAGCAGGCCTTCATCCCGGCCGCCCGCAATGGCGATGTCGGCGTGTCTGGCTTCTCCCGGACCATTGACGGCACAGCCCATGATGGCCACGGTGACGTCCTTGTTGACGGTCTGCAGGTAAGCTTCAATGGCATCCACCACAGGCTTCATGTCCCAGGCCGTGCGGCCGCAGGTGGGGCAGGCGATGAGGTTGGGCACATGGTGCAGCAGGCCGGTGTCTTTGAGCAGCTCCTTGACAATGGGCAGTTCCAGCTCCGGCTTGCCGTTGACGGACACGCGGATGGTATTGCCGATGCCTTCCAGCAGCAATGGTCCCAGGGCCAGAGAAGACTTGATGGCCGAAGTCATGACGGTGCCGGCTTCGGTGACCCCCAGATGCAGGGGATAGGGGAATTCTTCGGCGGCTTTGCGGTAGGTCTCCAGGCACAGCAGCGGGTCACTGGATTTGAAGGAGAGCACGATGTCGTGGAAATCCAGGTCTTCCAGAATTCGGACGTGTCTCCAGGCGGATTCAATCATGCCCTCGGCGGTGGGCCTGCCGTATTTTTCGTGGATATCCTTTTCCAGAGAGCCGGAGTTGATGCCAATGCGGATGGGGATGTTCTTTTCCTTGCAGGCATTGACCACCTTCTCCACATTTTCGCGGGAGCCGATGTTGCCGGGATTGATGCGGATCTTGTCCACACCGTTTTCAATGGCTTCGAGAGCCAGTTTGTAGTCAAAGTGAATGTCGGCCACCAGCGGAATGTGAATGGCCTTCTGGATGTCCCTGATGGCTTTGGCATCGTCGTGATCCATGACGGAGACGCGGATCATCTGGCAGCCCATTTTTTCCAGATCCAGAATCTGGCTGACCACCTCATCCACATGGGATGTCTTGATGTTGCACATGGACTGAATGATGACTTCATTGTTTCCGCCGATCTGCAGATCCCTGACAAAGACGGGATGAGTCTGAGTACGGTTCATAAGTCCTCCTGTTTTCTGCCGGCCAGGCTGTTTCAGCGGCCGGCTTTTCTGACAGCTTCTATTGTACAGGAAAGCCGGATCGTCTGAACTGGCAGGAATTGATGCAGAATATGGCGGGATTGGTGTATGCTCATTTGTGTTTTCCGGTAGAGGAGGGATGAAAATGAGTAAAATACCCACTCCGGTTCAGATCAAGGCAGATCTGTTTGATACACTGCCGCCCGCTGCCCGAAAAATCCGTCAGGAAGTTTTCGTGGACGAACAGGGGTTTACCGAGGAGTTTGATGATCTGGATACGCGCAGCCGCCATATTCTGGTGTCTGTCAACGGAAAGCCTGCCGCCACAGGCTGCGTGTATCCCGAAGAAGACGGGACCTGGCATATTGGCCGCGTAGCCGTCAGAAAAGAGTACCGCCACCAGGGGCTTGGCACCTGTGTCATGCGGGCTCTGGAAACTACCGCAAGAGCCGCTGCCGCCAGACGCATTGTTCTGGGCGCCCAGGACCATGCCGTGCCCTTTTACAAAAAACTGGGCTATACCATCAGCAGCGGATCGTTTCTGGATCAGGACGCTCTGCACTGGCACATGGAGAAACTGCTCTAGAAAACCCTGCCAGGAAAAAGAATGAGAAGAACAGCCTTGAAACAGGAGATAGACTGCTGTCTCAGGCTGTTTTTTTGTTACCATCTAAGCACAGGAACGGAGGGAGAAAATGGATCATTTTGAACTGGTTTCAGATTACAAACCGGCTGGAGACCAGCCTGAAGCCATCGCCAGTCTGGTGGAAGGTATTCGGGAAGGAAAGAAGCATCAGGTGCTGTTGGGCGCAACGGGCACCGGTAAGACCTTTACCATGTCCAACGTCATTGCTGCGGTGAACAAACCGACTCTGGTGTTTGCCCACAACAAGACCCTGGCCAGCCAGCTGTATGCCGAACTCAAGGAGTTTTTCCCCAACAATCACGTGGAATATTTCGTGTCCTACTTTGACTACTATCAGCCTGAGGCTTACATGCCCAAGACGGATACCTATATCGACAAGAACACCAAGACCAATGAAGAGCTGGATATGCTGAGAATGGCCGCTGCCAATGCAGCCCTGCATCATCCCGACACCATCATCGTGGCTTCGGTGGCCTGCATCTATGGTGCTTCCAATCCGGAAAGCTACCGGCACATGATCGACACCATCCGGGTGGGCGATGTCATCGACCGCAAGGAGCTGATGACCCGGCTCATCAACCAGCAGTACCGCCGCAACGACATGGAACCGGCCCGCGGCACCTTCCGGGTCAGAGGCGATGTCATTGAAATTTCTCCCGGCCATACGGACCGCTATCTCATCCGCATTGAAATGTTCGGAGATGAAATCGAGCGGATCTGCGAAGTGGATCCTCTTACCGGCAAGCTGCAGGCTGCCTATAATCTGTACAACATCTACCCGGCCAGCGGCTATGCCACCAGCATGGACATCATCCGGGATGCGGCCAACCGCATTGAATCCGAACTGGAAGAGCGCCTGCAGTACTACGAAGATCTGGGCAAGCCCCTGGAAAAGGAACGTCTGGAGCAGCGATGCCGCTATGACATTGAAGCTCTGCGGGAATTCGGGGTGTGCCCGGGCATCGAAAACTACTCCAGACACATCGACGGCAGAGCCGAGGGAGAAACGCCCTACACCCTGTTTGACTATTTCCCCAAGGACTATCTGATGATCGTGGATGAATCCCACGTCAGCCTGCCTCAGATCCGGGGTATGTTCAACGGGGACAGAGCCCGCAAGGAAACCCTGGTAGAATACGGCTTCCGCCTGCCCTCGGCTCTGGACAACCGGCCGCTGAAATTTGATGAATTTGAAGCCAAGGCCCCCCAGAGCATTTATGTTTCCGCCACCCCCGGTGACTATGAGCTGGAACAGACCCATGGCGAAGTGGTGGAACAGATTATCCGTCCCACCGGCCTGCTGGATCCTGTGGTGGAAGTCAGACCCACCGAAGGACAGATCGATCACCTGGTGGATGAAATCCGGGAGAGGATTGCCAAAAACCAGCGCACCCTGGTCACCACGCTGACCGTGCGCATGGCCGAGGATCTGACCACCTATCTGAAAAACCTGGACATCAAGGTGGCCTGGCTGCACCACGAAGTCACCACCATCGAACGGACGGAGATCATTCACGATCTGCGTCTGGGCAAATACGATGTGGTGGTCGGCATCAACCTGCTGAGGGAAGGTCTGGATATTCCGGAAGTGAGCCTGATTACCATTCTGGATGCGGACAAGGAAGGATTCCTGCGTTCGAAGCGCTCTCTGGTGCAGATCATCGGCCGTGCCGCCCGAAATGCGGAAGGCAAGGTCATCATGTATGGCGATACCATCACCGAATCCATGCGGTATGCCATCGATGAGACGGCCAGACGAAGAGCCATTCAGGAAAAGTACAACGAAGAACACGGCATTGTCCCCAAAACCATCATCAAGCCTATCCGGGGCATTGTCCGCAGCAAGGAAACGAAGGAAATGACTGCCCGGTACATGAAGAAAAAGAAACTGGGCAAGAAGGATACCGCTGCCCTCATTGCCGATCTGGAAAAGGAAATGAAGGAAGCAGCCAGAGATCTGGATTTCGAAAGAGCTGCCGAGCTGCGGGATATGATCATGGAGCTGAAGCAGTAATGCTTCGGCTCTTTTTTTGAAGAAGCAGAAAAGAACGAAAAAAGGGAAATGGCTGTCCATTTCCCGTGATTATCATTCTGTTTCGTTTTGTGGAGCTTCCTGGCAATCCCGGGTGTTGTCTCTGGTCCAGTCGATGCCGGAAACGCCATGTTTTTCCAGAAACTGGTTGGCCTTGAGAAAGTGCCCGTTTCCAAAGAAGCCGCGGTAGGCAGCCAGAGGAGAGGGATGGGCGGATTCCAGCACCAGGTGATTGGGGTTGGTGATGAACCGGGCGGCCTTTCTGGCCTGGGCGCCCCAGAGCAGGAAGACCATGGGCTGGTCCTGTCTGTCCAGTTCCTGCAGCACCGCATCGGTAAACTGCTGCCAGCCCAGATCCTTGTGGGATAAAGGCTGGTGGGCTCTGACGGTGAGAATGGGGTTGAGCAGCAGCACGCCCTGTCTGGCCCAGTCCGACAGATCACCGTTGCGGTGGACGGGCCGGTTGAATTCATTGGCCAGCTCGGTGTAGATGTTGCCCAGAGAAGGGGGAATCTTCTCATCGGCGGGCACGGAGAAGGCAAAGCCCTGGGCCTGATGGGGGCCGTGATAGGGATCCTGTCCCAGGATGACCACCTTCACCTGATCCAGCGGGGTCTCTTCCAGGGCACGGAAAATATCCTCTTTTGGGGGATAGATGGTCTGGGTCTGATATTCGTGTTCCAGCTGGTCCCGGATCTGTCCAAGATAACCTTTGGCCAGTTCGCGGTCCATGAAATTCTGCCAGTCTGCCATAATGTCCTCTTTTCTTCTGCGCCGTTCTTCTGAACGGTCTGGATGCTGTATTAAAAAACGGTTCGGCATCGGCTACAATAAGCCTATGAATACCGAAACAAAACGGGCGGTTGCCCAGGTTGAAAGCAAAAGGGGAAGAAACCATCCCCTTGATCAGTTTGCCGCATGGCTGACCCCGGAAACCGGGGGCTGGAGACCCGCCGTCACCATTCAGGTGATCGGCACCAACGGCAAGGGCTCCGTATCCTGGATGCTCATGAAGGGACTGCAGAACACCGGGAAAAAGGTGGGTCTGTTTACTTCTCCGCATCTGCTGGAGCACTTTGAGAGAATCCGCATCAACGGGGTTTCCATTCCCGAAGACGACTGGATGGATCTCTATACACGGTATACCGCATTTTTTGAAAAAGAAAAACTGACCATGTTTGAAATCGACCTCTTCATGGCCATGGTGTATTTTGAAAAACAGGGCTGTGACGCCATTGTCCTGGAAGCGGGTCTGGGCGGAGGCAGAGATGCCACCACCGCCATTGAGAAAGATCTGCTCTGCTATACCGGCACCGGACTGGACCACATGGCCTATCTGGGCAATACCCTCTATGAAATTACCGAATCCAAGGCCGGGGCTTTCCGGCCGGGGGTTCCCGTTTACTGTTCTGAAACCCGTCCGGAGATTATCGAAGAACTCCGGCAGCAGGCGCAGAAGACAGGCTGCGATTTCCATCACGTGGGCAGCGAAGAAGACGGCCAGAAGCTCAGAGAGTATCTGCTGCGGGAAAATCCATCCCTGGCAGATCACTTCCCGCCCTATCAGGGACAGAATGCTCTGCTGGCTTACAGCGTGCTCCATCATCTGGATCCTGAGATGGATCCCGGCCGGTTTGCTCATGTCATGGCGGACTTTCGCTGGCCGGGACGCTATGAAGTCATACGGCGGGATCCCCTGCTGGTGGTGGATGGCGCCCACAACGAACAGGGCATTCGGGCTCTTTGCGAAGGACTGCAGCCCCATCAGTTTACCCGGTGCTATTTCTCCGTTCTGGCGGACAAGCAGGGACAGGAGATGATTCAACTGCTCAAGGAGAAGATCGACCGGATTATTCTGGTGGAATTTGAATCCACCCGTCTGGCGGATCTCCATGAGCTGGCTGCCGCGGAAAAGCTGACTCTGATCCCCTTTGAAAAACTCAAAACCAGGCTGGATCTGGAAACGGAACCCACTCTGGTGTGCGGCTCTCTGTACTTTGTGGCCGAGGTGCTGCGCATGGATCACGTCAGGTGCTAGAAAAACTGCCGTCAGGGCATAAAAAAGAGGAGCAGCGGGGACTGCTCCCAAAGAAGGGTAGATACATGGCCGGTCGCTGACCGGCTTTTCTGTTTTTGCGGCGCGTGGCTTTTCGGGGGATGGTTTTCTTTTCTTTTTTCTCTCTGTTCTGTCTGGTTTGGAAAACCGCGGCCGGAAAAATCAGCCTGCGCGTCTGGCGGTTCTGATGCGCGAGCAGATGTTGAGAACCAGAGTCATGAGCAGGATTTCAATGGGCAGCATGATCAGGTTCTTGGGCAGTCTGGTCATGACCAGAGACCAGTAGGGCATCTGGTACATGAACATCAGCAGCAGGGGGTTGAGAATGAGGTGGCTGAGCACCATGACCAGCGTTCTGGCACTGATAATGCGCCAGAGGGCTACTTTTTTCTGTCCGTAGAAGAACAGGGAATAGATCGCAGCATCCAGCATGAGCACCAGGGCGAAGAAGGGTACATAGCCCCCTTCGGGATGGATGAGAAAGCCCAGCAGATCGCAGACAAAGGCACCGGCCAGATTGGGGCCCAGACCATAGAAGTAGCAGGATGCAGCAAGAGCCAGAAAGGAAAAGCTGATGCGCAGAGTGGGGGTCAGCCCAATGGTGAAAAAGGACAGGGCGGTGTAGAGCGCCACGAACAGGGAGACACCGGTGATGGTTCTCACGCTGTTTTTCAGGCTGGAATGTTCCTGAAAAAAGGTACGAAGTGAAACAAACATGAAAAAAGTCCTCCTTTCCCCATGTAATGAAAAAAAGAGGACTGATTAAACAGGGTCTTTTTTGCGTTACAGCGGGATGCAGACTCCAAACCGCAAGCTTTCGCTTTTCGTTCTGCAGCCAACTCCCCGTGCCGCAGACACTTGACGCCTGGAATCTTACTCTGTTTCGCCTCCAGTGTAGCATTGGAAAAATTTCTGACAAGAGTGCCCGAATGGATTCGTGGAAGCCCTTCATCATTGATAAAACTTTCACAAAATTTCAATCAAAAGCCGCAATGCTTATAATAAATCCGAAATCAGTGGTGAAGTTCCCGAAACTGATCGGGAAGACAAATGAGAGGTACAGGCAAATGATTATAGATGAACTCAAAGAGAAAATTACTGGCAAAAATGTCCGCATCGTCTTCACAGAAGGCTGGGACAAGCGTGTCATGGGTGCAGCAGTTGCACTGAAAAAAGATAACGTACTGGAACCCGTTCTGCTGGGTGAAGTTGAAGATGTACAGAAATGTGCAAAGGATAATGGATTTGACATCGAAGGAATTGAAATTGTTTCTCCTTCCACTTATCCCCGCATGGATGAGATGTCTGTGAAAATGGTCTCTCTGAGAAAAGGTAAACTGGACGAGCAGGCCGCCAAGGAAGCTCTGACCAAAACCAACTACTTCGGAACCATGCTGGTAGTGATGGGTGAAGCCGATGGTCTGCTGGGTGGTGCAACCTACTCCACAGCCGACACCGTACGTCCTGCTCTGCAGCTGGTCAAGACCAAACCCGGTCATTCCCTGGTCAGCTCCTGCTTTATGCTGGTGAAGGACGATCATCAGTACTTCATGGGCGACTGCGCCATCAACCGCGATCCCAACCCCGATGAACTGGTTGAAATCGCCATGCAGACAGCCGACACAGCCCAGAAGTTTGGTGTAGATCCCAAAGTGGCCATGCTGTCCTATTCTTCCTACGGCTCCGCTACCGGACACTGCGTTGCCAAGATGAACGAAGCAACCGTTCGTCTGCAGCGTATGCCTCTGGACTACGCCGTAGATGGAGAAATGCAGTTCGACTGTGCTGTTTCTCCTGAAGTAGCCAAGCTGAAAGCACCGGATTCTCCCGTTGCCGGCCATGCCAACACCTTCATTTTCCCCAACCTGTCCAGCGGTAACATCGGTTACAAGATCGCTGCCAGACTGGGTGGATATGAAGCCATCGGACCTGTTCTGCAGGGCCTGAACGCACCCATCAACGACCTGAGCCGCGGTGCCAACGAAGACGAAATCTACAAGATGGCTATCGTTACAGCTGCTCAGAAATATCTCGGCATCTAGTCAGTTTTTGAATCTGCAGACGCTCCCGTGCGGGGCGTCTTTTTTTGATCCCGGATCTGGTGCCTTCTTCTGCGGATCCTGGCAGTGCGGGATTCCGGCTGTCTGCATCTGTGCAGGAAGAGAGTCTTTTTGTTACACTGGAAAGTATGAAAACAGATGAAAAGTTCCCCTACGATCTGCCTCTTGGCAGCGCGGTAGACTATGTAAACAACGCGTTTCTGCTGGTCATCAAGGATGATTTCTGGAATGACGACCAGCTGAAACTCATGAAGCAGCCCCTGGATCTGCACTTTGGCTACACCAATGGTCTGGCCATGTTTATTCTGGAAGGCGGCGCCATCGATTCCGCTGACTTCTACTTCAATATTCAGGAATGCGATGAAAAAGAAGCGCTTTTGAATGCGCCTGCTCTGAAAGTGGAACTTGTTCTTGTAGACGAAGACAATAACATCCGCTTTTATAAGAGTAAGGATCTGAGCGCAGCCCAGAGTGACATTCTGAAGAAAACCTTTGAAGAGCAGGCGGCTGTAGAGTTCATGCCCGGCGAGTACGACGTGAATGTGGAAGGCCTGCAGAGCGCTTATGAGCCTTTTGACCTGGTGAAATTCGCAAGAATGGAAACCAAACTGTAGAAAGCAGGAAAGGAAAGAGAAAATGAAAGCAGTAATCAGTGTTATCGGGAATGACCGGGTAGGTATTCTGGCCATGGTGGCCAACGCCTGCGCCGCTCACGGAGTCAATGTTCTGGAAGTGCAGCAGACCATCCTGGATGGTGTCTTCTCCATGACCATGATCGTGGACATGAACACCATGGATGTCCCCTTTGACCTCTTTGTAACGGAAATGGAACAGATCGGCCTGGAAAATGCGCTGGTGATCCGCGTGATGAACCAGCAGATCTTTGACGCCATGCACACCATCTAGGAGGACTCATGGAAACTTCTAAAATTCTTGAAACCATCAAAATGATCGATGAGGAATGCCTGGACATCCGCACCATTACCATGGGCATTTCTCTGCTGGACTGCGCGGATGCGGATATTCAGAAATCCTGCCAGAAAGTGGAAGAAAAAATCTGCCGTCTGGCAAAGGATCTGGTGCGGACCGGAGAAGAGATTTCCCGGGAATTCGGCATTCCCGTGGTCAACAAGCGCATTTCCGTCACCCCCATCGCCTTTCTGGTGGCTGCCAGCGGCGGCGATCCGGTGGAATATGCCCTGACTCTGGAGCGCTGTGCCCAGAAACTGGGTGTCAACTTCATCGGCGGCTATTCCGCTCTGGTGCAGAAAGGCTATGCCAAGGGAGATCATGACCTCATTGAATCCATTCCCAGAGCCCTGACCATCACCGATCATGTGTGTGCTTCCGTCAACGTGGGATCTACCAAGGCCGGCATCAACATGGATGCGGTGAAGCAGATGGGTGAAGTGGTCAGAAGATGTTCTGAAATGACATCCGACCGCAACTGCATTGCGGCTGCCAAACTGGTGGTCTTCTGCAATGCACCCGAAGACAACCCCTTCATGGCTGGTGCTTTCCATGGCGTGGGCGAAGGAGACTGTGTCATCAACGTGGGCGTATCCGGTCCCGGTGTAGTCAGAGCCGCTCTGGCCAAGGCCCCCAGGACGGCGACCATGGATGAAATGGCAGACCTGATCAAGCGCACTGCCTTCAAAATCACCCGCATGGGCCAGCTGGTGGGCAAGGAAGCCAGCCGCAGACTGGGTGTGCCCTTCGGTATTGTGGATCTTTCCCTGGCGCCCACCCCTGAAGTCGGTGACTCCGTTGCCTACATTCTGGAAGAACTGGGCCTGGAAACCTGCGGCGCCTATGGCACCACAGTCTGCCTGGCCATGCTCAATGACGCCGTGAAAAAGGGCGGTGTCATGGCTACCAGCCATGTGGGCGGCCTCTCCGGTGCCTTCATCCCCGTTTCTGAAGATGCGGGCATGATTCATGCGGCAGAAGCCGGCGTGCTCAAACTGGAAAAACTGGAAGCCATGACCGCTGTCTGCTCCGTAGGACTGGACGTGATCGTCGTTCCCGGCAAAACTTCAGCTGACATCATTTCCGGCATTATTGCCGATGAAGCCGCCATCGGCATGGTCAACAGCAAGACCACAGCCGTGCGCATCATTCCGGCCATCGGCAAGGAAGAAGGAGAAGTGCTGGACTTTGGCGGCCTGTTAGGCTCCGGTCCTGTCATGCCTGTCAACCAGACACCCAATGCGGTGTTCGTTAACCGCGGCGGCAGAATCCCTGCTCCGCTGCAGGCACTGAAAAACTAAAAAACAGGAAGCGGCCGGCAGCCGCTTCTTTTTTAAAAGAAGGGAGAATGGAGATGGAGGAAATGGAAAATCAGACCCTCAGGAGGCTGCAGAAGTCTGGTCTGCAGATCTGCGGCACCTTTGGACCGTCCTGTCATGAGGAAGATCTGCTTGCGGATATGATCGGCCAGGGGATGAATGCCATGCGGCTCAATACCAACCACTGCACCCTGGAAGAGGGGGCAGAATGGATTGGTGCCTGGCACAGAGCGTGTGAAAGACAGGGTATTTCCGGTCTGCTGCTGGTGGATCTGCAGAAAGGCAGCCTGCGCACCACGCTGGAAGAGGCAGTTGACCTGGAAAAGGGTGAAGTGGTTTCTTCTGATCTGCTGGGTCTGCCTGAGGCGGTGTTTGAAGAAATGAGAAAGAACGATGTACTGCTGCTGGATGATGGCCGCATTCAGCTGGAAGTGCAGGAGGCAGGTACCTGTCTGGTGATGGAAGGCGGCCTGCTGGAAAACCACAAGAATGTGTGCCTGCAGAACCGGATGCTGGAAAGACCGTCTCTCTCTGAGCAGGATCTGCAGACCCTGCAGGAAGCCTCCCGGTATGGTGTGGCCGGCATCATGGTGCCTTTTGTGGAAGGGGCAGCAGATCTGAAACAGGTGCGGGCTCTGGTGGAACGCTGGTGTCCGGATGTGAAAATTTTTGCCAAGATCGAAACGGCCCGTGGTGTCAGACAGCTGAATGAAATTCTGCCCTGGTGCGATGAAATCGTCATGGCCAGAGGGGATCTGGGCAACGATGTGGGACTGACAAAACTCCCTGCAGCCTGCGAGCGTATACGACAGCAGTGCCTGGCGGCCGGAAAGCCCTGGATGGTGGTGACCCAGATGCTGGATTCCATGCGGCATCATCCCGAACCCACCAGAGCGGAAGTCAGCGATATCTATCATGCGGTGGCTGACGGGGCCCATTCCATCATGCTGACCAACGAAACAGCGACCGGTGAGTATCCTCTGGAGGCCATGGGGGTCTTCTGTCAGGTGGCTGCCAGCGCTCTGGAGGGCAGTCTGGAAGATCCGGCGGATTTATAATGGATTTTCAGCAGGAACCAACTTCTTTTTTCTTTCTGTTGCATTTTGTTCCAAAGACGTGTATAAGTTTTCCCATAAAACGTTGAAGGAAAGTAGTACAGACTGGAAGCTTGCAGAGAGCCGGGGGCTGGTGAAACCCGGCAGGGGAAAGTCTGGAACGTGTTCTGGAGTGCCGGTCAATCCCGGCCGCGATCCGCGTTATGGATGAGAGCTTCTGTTAAGAACAGAAGAAGATTGGTGGTACCGCGTAAATTCACGTCCTTTCGATGGAAAGGACGTTTTTTTATTTCAGGCACACATCCCGAAACGACCCGAAAAGGGTGAAAGGAAAACGAGTATGAACAAAATGATGAAAGCGCTGGCTGCTGGCGTACTGGCAGTATCCATGGCTGCCTGCAGCAATGGCGGCAATGCAGATACCAACACAGACGGAAAAACCGAATCCCAGGAAATCCTGATCGGTATCTCCCCCGACTATCCTCCCTATGAAAGCAAGAATACCGCCGGTGACATCGAAGGTTTCGATGTGGACATGACCGAATGGATCTTCAACTGGCTCAATGAAAACGGCCACGATTATACCTACGATTTTGTAGAACTGTCCTTTGACAATATCATCTCCTCCCTGCAGGCGGGACAGATCGACCTGGGCATTTCCGGTTTCACTTACGATGAAGACCGGGAAGGCATCTTCTCCGATTCCTACTATGATTCTGCACAGGTGATCGTTGTAAAGAACGGTTCCGGCTATGAATCCGCTGCCGATCTGAACGGCAAGGTGGTTGGTGCCCAGCAGGGTGCTACCGGTGAAAAGGCTGCTGCTGAAATCGAAGGTGCAGAAGTCAAGGCTGTCAGCGACGTGAAGGTGCTGATGGAAACTCTGAACGCAGACGGCATCGATGCGGTGGTTCTGGACAAGGCCGTTGCACAGAACTATGCCAAGAACGGTGAATTCACCATCATCGGCGAAGAACTGATGAAGGAAGAAAACATCGTCTACACCACTGAGGAGCACAAGGAGCTCCTGGACCAGGTCAACGAAGCCATTGCCGCTTTCAAGGCAAGTGATGACTACGCTGAACTGACCGCCAAATGGTTTGAATAATGGAGAAGTTTCTCACACAGGAAAATCTGCTCTTTCTGCTGCAGGGTGCCGGTGTCAGCCTTCTGCTTGCCATAGGCGCACTGGTCTTCGGTATGATCATCGGTGTGATCATGGCAGCAGGCAAACTCAGCAAAATCAAGATCTTCAACTGGCTGGCGACTCTCTATGTTGAAATTCTGCGCGGCACGCCCATGCTGCTGCAGATTCTGTTCTTCTATCTGGGCGTCCCCGTGCTGATCCGCATGGTTTCCGGCGTCAGAGTGAGAATGGATGTCTACATGGTGGCTCTCATCGCCCTGTCCCTGAACTCGGGTGCCTACCAGACGGAGCTGATCCGTTCCGGCATCCAGGGCGTGGACAAAGGACAGTGGGAAGCCTGTGAAACCCTGGGTATTTCCTACTGGCCCATGATGTTCAAGGTCATCCTGCCCCAGGCGTTCAAGCGGATCATCCCGCCTATGGTTTCCGAGTTCATCACCCTGATCAAGGATACCTCCCTGGCATCCTGTATCGGTACGTGCGAACTGATGTACAACGCTCAGGTTCTGGGTGCCAATTACTACAACTATCTGTATCCGCTGCTTATCGCGGCTGTGATCTATCTGTGCATGACCATGTTTATTTCCTGGCTTGCCAGACTGCTGGAAAGGAGGCTTGCGGTCAGTGACTGATTCTGCTAACAGACCCATGATTCAGGCCGAGCATCTGTCCAAGCACTTTTCCGGACTGCATGCCCTCGACGATGCTTCTCTTTCCGTCAACAAGGGAGAAGTGGTCTGCCTTATCGGTCCTTCCGGCTCCGGCAAATCCACCTTCCTGCGCTGCATTCATGGTCTTGAGACTCCGGATGGCGGCAGCGTGAAAGTGGAAGGTGAGCTGCTTGATTCTTCCAACAAGGAAGAATACCGCCGGCTGCGCAACAAGATGGGCTTCGTGTTCCAGCATTTCAACCTGTTTCCCAACATGACCGTGCTGGAAAACTGCAAGCTGGCTCAGACCAGTGTCCTCAAGCGTTCTGAAGAAGAAGCTGAAAAGGTGGCTCTGGAATATCTGGGCAAGGTAGGTCTGACGGAAAAGAAGGATGCCTATCCCAACAAACTTTCCGGCGGACAGAAACAGCGTGTGGCCATTGCCAGAGCGCTGTGCATGAATCCTGAAATCATGCTTTTTGACGAACCCACTTCCGCACTGGACCCTGAAATGATCAAGGAAGTTCTCCAGGTCATGATGGATCTGGCTGCCCAGGGCATGACCATGATCGTGGTGACCCATGAAATGGGATTTGCCCGCAAGGTGGGAACCAAGGTGGTTTTCCTGGAAGCCGGCCATGTGATCGAAGAATCTCCCTCGGAAGAGTTCTTCTCTCATCCTAAGAGCGAGCGCGCCCGGGAATTCCTCGGAAAGGTATTTTATTAATGATCTATCCGGACTTTGAAGCTGAACAGTGGATGACGGAATATGAACAGAAAGCTGTTCATAATCTGACCGATTCCTCGATCAGCGCTCTGACCTTTGATGAACTGGCTTCTCTGGAGCCGGCTCTGCTGCAGGGTCTTCGTCTGGACTATGGAGAAATTACAGGGGATCACCGTCTGAAACGGTAGATCCTCTCTTTTTACAGAGACAGAGATGAAGAAACCCTGACTCTGACCAACGGCTGTCTGCAGGCCAATAAGGATGCCATGGAAGTGCTGCTGAATCCGGGGGATCACGTGATTGTCTTTACCCCGGGCTATCAGCAGTACAGGGAAGTGCCTCTGCAGCTGGGCTGCCAGGTCAGCGAACTGCCGCTGGTCCAGGATCAGTGGACTTATCCCCTTGAGCTGCTGGAACAGACCCTTCAGCCCAACACAAAACTGATTGTTCTCAACAGCCCCGGCAATCCGACGGGCTGCCGTCTGAGTCAAAAGCAGATGCAACGGCTGGCGGATCTGGCAGAAACCCATGATTTCTGGATTCTCTGCGATGAAGTCTACATGCTGCCGGATGCAGAGCATCCTTCGTTTGCGGACTTTTCAGACCGGGTTGTAGTGACGGGATCCCTGTCCAAGACACTGGGGCTTTCCGGACTGCGTCTTGGCTGGATCAAGGCCAGAAAAGAAATTATTCACGCCATCAATGTGGGACGGGATTATTCCTTTATTTCCACAGGTCCTCTGCGGGATGTGCTGGCCCTGACTGCTCTGCTGCATAAAGAAGAGCTGCTGCAAAGAAGCGGCAAGATTGTGGAAGGCAATAAGAAAACCTACCAGGCGTGGCTGAAAAATCAGTCTCTCTTTGAATGCACTATTCCGGCAGCCGGAACCGTGGCTTTTCTCAAACTGCCCGGACTGACGGATTCCAGAAGTTTTGCGGCAGCTCTGCTGGAACAGACCGGGATCTTCCTGCTGCCGGGAGCCTGCTTTGGCTATGAAGAGTACTTCCGGATCGGCTTTGGACAGAAACATGACCATCTGGAGGAAGTGCTCCGGAAACTGGAGCAGTTTGCGGCAGACTGGATGAATGGCTGCTGACAACCGTTTAATGAACAGGAAATGATGTGATAGACTGTTTCCGTGCCAAAAGCCGGAAATCACACATTTCCTTTTTTTATTTCTGAAGAAAAGTGAAATCCGTCTAAATATAAAAACAAAGGAGGATGCTGCATGAGGTATTACATTGCAGACTGTCATTTCTTCCATGAAAAACTGTTGAAGTACATGGATGCCCGTGGATTTGAAACGATGGAAGAAATGCACGAATACATGATCAGCCAGTGGAACAGCCGCGTTCGCAAGAACGATGAAGTTGTGATTCTGGGAGATTTCTCCTGGGGAAGAGCAGAGGAAACTCAGTCTATTCTCAAGAGACTGAATGGAAAACTGTCTCTGATCCGGGGAAATCATGACCGTTATCTGGATGACAGACGATTTGATTCAGACCGGTTCTGGTGGATTGAAGACTACAAGGAATTGAATGATGAAAACCGCAAGGTGATTCTCAGTCATTACCCCATTGTGTGCTACAACTTCCAGTACCGCAGAGATGAAGATGGCAACCCCATCGCCTACATGCTCCATGGTCATGTTCACCGCACCCAGGACCAGGAGTTTCTGGATGAATATGCTGAAATGATCAGCCATAAAACGCATATTAATATAGGTACAGGAGAGGAAGAACCCATTCCGTTCAACCTGATCAACTGCTTCTGCCAGTACTCGGATTATGTTCCTCTCACACTGGATGAATGGATTGAAGTTGACCGCAAAAGAAAAGCCGGAGAACTCACGTTCCCTGAACCTGAAATTGGTCCGTTCCCGGAAGCCGGCGCTGCCAGAAACAGTGATGACGACGATGAAGAGGAAGAATATGTACCCCTGAACCTGGTTTTCTAGCCAGGTTTTTTTGTTGGAAATGTGAAAGGAATTTTCAATAAAACTTTCATGATTTACATGATAT
>Cinder_p2__coassemble_1972_pt1 | contig 16525 bp, 13 predicted proteins | sample Cinder_p2__metabat2_low_PE_019 | metagenome-assembled genome bin Cinder_p2 | reverse complement strand
ATCTTTAACAGATGTATATGAAATGAGCATTAGAAACTTACATTTTCTTTTCTGAAAACAAGAAAGTTCTTTCAATTGTTACTGAAAGTACTAAGATAATTTCCGAAATGATGAATTGGGCTTCAGCAGTTGAAGAAACAGGTCACGATGTTTTCAGGTCAGTGAAATGATCGGACCGGTGTCACGCTGTCCCAGTCAAAAAACCATCCAAAGCCAGGACTGGTTGCATTTCAGGAAAGGAAAATATTTAGAATGAAGGATCATTTAGCCAAGAATCTGCTGGCTCTGGGTCTTTCGCTGTCCATGACCTCAACAGCGATTATCCCCGTGCTCGCAGACTCCAACGAAGATTCAAAAGGGGAATCCCTGCCTTTTGAAAAGACATCGGATTCCGGTGTTGGCCGCGCTCTGCTTCAGGGCAAAGTGAATTCAGAGAAAGCTGCCGACAAGATTAACCTGAACGATACCGTTCGTGTTTCCATTGTGCTGGACAAGGACTCCACCCTGTCCGCAGGCTATGCCGTTGAAGACATTGCTCATAACGAAAAAGCCATGAGCTACCGTGCTTCTCTGAAAGCCGAACAGGACAAGCTCGCTTCCAGGATCTCCAGCAAGATCGGCGAAGAGCTGGACGTTGTCTGGAATATGACTCTTGCAGCCAACATGATTTCCGCCAATGTGACCTATGGTCAGATTGATGAGATCAAGGCAGTTGCCGGTGTTTCTGATGTCATCATTGAAAACCGCTACGAGCCCCAGACCACTACACAGACCGAAGAACTGGATCCCAACATGGCAACCTCCAGTGAACAGATCGGTTCCAATGCTGCATACATGGAAGGCTATACCGGCGCAGGAAGCCGCGTAGCCATCATCGATACCGGTACGGATACAGACCACAAGTCCTTCCAGCCCGAAGGCTATGAAAAGGGTCTGGAAGTCGAAGCCGAAAAACGCGGCATGACTCTGGAAGCTTTCAAGGAAAGCCTGAACCTGCTGACCCGGGAAGAAGTCGAAGAAATCGCTCCCCAGCTGAACATTGCCTGCTATGCCAGCGGCAAGGAAGCCAACCTGTACCTCAACAGCAAACTCCCCTTCGCATTCAACTACGTTGACAACGATTTTGATGTCACCCACGACAACGATACAGAAGGCGAACACGGCTCTCACGTTGCCGGTATCGCCACTGCCAACTCCTATGTAGTCGAACCCGATGGTTCCATCACCAAGGCTCTGGATACCGTCCACACCCAGGGTGTTGCTCCTGAAGCCCAGCTGATCACCATGAAGGTCTTCGGCAAAGGCGGCGGCGCTTACGATTCCGATTACATGATCGCCATCGAAGATGCTCTGGTTCTGGGATGCGACTCCGTCAACCTGTCCCTGGGCTCTTCTGCAGCCGGATTCAGCCGTGAATCCAACGAAGCCTACAACGCCATCCTGAACCAGATCAAGGAATCCGGTACTGTCGTATCCATGTCCGCCGGTAACAGCGGCTACTGGGCTGAAAATGCCTTCAACGATACCGGCTACCTGTATGGCGACGATGTGAGCTTCCACACAGGCGGCTCTCCCGGAACCTTCGTCAACTCTCTGGGCGTTGCTTCTGCAGACAACATCGGTATGACCGGTCTGTTCTTCTCTGTAGGAAGCACCAATGCTCTGTACATGGAAACCCAGGGCTACAGAAACACTCCGCTGACCACTCTGGCCGGTGACAATGAATTCATCTTCACCACCGGTAAGGGCACTCCCGAAGAACTGAACGCCATCGGTGCAGATCTGATCAAAGACAAGATCGTCTTTATCTCCCGCGGTGATATCTCCTTCTCCGAAAAGGCCAACAACGCAGGCCGTCTGGGTGCCAGGGGTGTCATCATCTACAACAACACCGGCGGAACCATTTCCATGGATCTGTCCGATCTGACCTACGCCATCCCTGTTGTCTCCATCCTGCAGTCCGATGCTCTGAACATTCAGGCTGCTTCCACTCCCCAGACCACTTCGGATGGAACCACCTACTACACCGGAACCATGAACATCGGTGAATCCGTTGGCAACATGCACAACGACTCCTTCCCGATGTCCGACTTCTCCTCCTGGGGTGTTCCCGGCTCTCTGATCATGAAGCCTGAAATCACCGCTCCCGGTGGAAACATCTACTCCGTCAACGGTGCTGTAGCCGGCGGCCAGGCATATGAAAACATGTCCGGTACCTCCATGGCTTCTCCCCAGATTGCCGGTATGGCCGCAGTCATGGGTCAGTACATCCGTGAAAACAACCTGGTGGAAAAGACCGGCATGTCTGCCCGTCAGCTCACCAACTCTCTGCTCATGTCTACAGCCGTTCCCGTGGATGATGTAACCAACGAAAACGGCGGTCTGTACTCCATCCTCTCTCAGGGTGCCGGTCTGGCCAACGTGGGCAAAGCCGTAGCTGCCAACTCCTACATCACCGTCGAAAAGACCCTGTCCAATTCCGAAGACGATGGCAAGGTGAAATTCGAACTGGGCGATGATGCAGAACGCACCGGCGACTACACCATGAACTTCACTCTGCACAACATGACAGATGAAGCTCTCAACTACACCCTGTCCGCAGAATTCTTCACACAGGATCTGTTCGACTACAACGGTGAAACCTATCTGGATACCTGGACCACCGGTCTGGATGCCGATGTGACCTTCACCGTAAACGGCGAAACCTATGTACCGGAAGCCAACTCCTACAGCGCTGACATCAACAAAGATGGCAAGACCACCGCTGAAGATGCCAGAGCCATCCTGAAGAGCGTAACCGGTGCTGAAAAACTGGATGCAGACCAGCAGGCTGCAGCAGACATCGACGGCGATGGCAAAGTCACCACCAAAGATGCTCATGAACTGCTCTCCAACCTGGCTGTTTCCGGCGTGAAGGTTGGTGCCAACGAAAACCTCGACATCGAAGTTTTCGTCAAGCTCACCGCTGACCAGAAGAAATCTCTGGATGCCCTGTACGAAAACGGTGCCTATGTGGAAGGCTTCATCTACGCTTCCACCGGTGCTGACCGCGAAGGCAACGAAGGAACAAAGCATTCCATCCCCGTTCTGGGCTTCTATGGCAACTATGCCGATGCTTCCATGTTCGACCGCGCTGACTACATCTCCGCTCTGTACGGTGAAAACAAGACACCTTACACCGGTGCTCTGCAGACCAACGTGCCGACTCTGAAGTATCCCGGTGACACCACCACCTACATCTTCACCGGCAACCCCTATCTGATTGAAAACGAAATTCCAACAGATAAATACGCCATCAACTCCAACACCACTCTGGCAGCCTATCGTCTGTCTCTGATCCGCAACGCCGATTCCGTCGCCAGCTATGCCAAGGACGAAAACGGAAAAGTCATCTACCTCGGACCTATCCAGTCTCAGATTGATGGTGCCTACTACAACGATAAACAGTCCACATGGGCCAGCAACTCTGCCAGCCTGAACATCGGCAAGAAAGTTTCCGAGTTCGGTGTCAAGGAAGGCGACAAGATCACTGTGGGCGTGGCCGCTGTGACCGAATACTACGGCAATGCCAACAGCGACATGGATCCCGATGATCTGACTCAGCTGCTGGAAGAAGGAACCATCCGCAAGGGTTCCGTTCTGGAAACCACCTTCACCGTGGACAACACCGCTCCTGAACTGCTTGCCGTTCAGAAAGACCTGCTCACCGGCAACCTGATCGTTTCCGCCAAGGATAACCAGCACATGGCCATGGTAGCCGTGACCAACAAGTCCGGCAGCGAAGTCTACACCCAGGGCGTGCCCAACACCACAGAACCCGGTCAGACTGTGACCTTCCGCACCGACATCACCAACGAAACCGGTGGTGAATACGTACGCGTTGTTCTCTCTGACTACGCCGGCAACGAAACCGACTACCTGGTTTACTACGGCGGCGAACCTGAAGACTACACCGGCAGAATGTTCGGCTTCACCTCTTCCAACGTCAACGGCTCCGGCCTGAGATGGGTTGAAATCGATCCTGCCAACCTGAACTACTCCAGCTCCAATGCCACCGGCCTGACCAGCTTCGGCTCTTCCAGCCTGGATGTCTATGCCGCTGAATACGTAGACAAGCACGTTGTCTTTGCCACAGACAATGCCTTCTACATTGCAGCTCAGGATGAAATTGAAGAAGTGACCAGAATGTCCCACTTCTCTTCTGAAGTAGCCGGAGTAGCCGATATGGCCTTCAACTACATGGATCAGAAGATGTACTTCCTGACCACAGACAACCAGCTGTTTACCCTGGATCTGACCACCGGTAAGCAGAACAAGGTTGCTGATATCACCATCACCAACCCCAATACCACTTCCAGTGCCAACCTGGTGCTGAGAACTCTGGCCAATGACGATGCCGGCAACTTCTATGCTGCCAACAACGGCTCCGGCCGCATTCCCGCTCTGTACACATGGACTCTGGCTGACGTAGCCGAAGGCGCTCTGAACCTGGCTCCTGCAACGGAAAACAGCCTGGCAACCAGCGGTCTGTATCTGACCTCCACTGCTTCCATGGCCTGGGATCACGACAGGGATATTCTGTATCTCACCGGTTCCTATGGCACCAAGAGCTCCAGCGACGTGGACAACGAACTGTGGACCGTCGACGTGACAACCGGTCTGGCTTCCCAGAAGGAAGGCCAGAACAACCAGTTCCGCGCTCATGTAGTCGGCCTGTACGTTGTTCCCAACGCTTCCTCCATCCTGCCCGGCGATGTGGATCCCACCGGTGTGGAACTCTCTGCCACATCCGCTGATCTGCTCAAGGGCGAAACCATGACTCTGGAAGCTGATGTGACTCCCTGGTCCACCAGCAAAAAAGCTGTCACCTGGAGCAGCAGCGATGAATCCGTTGCGGTTGTGGATGAAAACGGAAATGTCACTGCCAAAGCCAACGGCACAGCCACCATTACTGCCGCTTCTGCCGTAAACCCTGAACTGACCGCTTCCTGCGAAATCAGCGTCACTTCCCTGGCCAACGTGAAGTTCTCTGCTCTGGCCGGCGGAAACTGGGTAGAAGGCGAAACCGACAATCCCGAAGCCAGCGCTTCCCATCATGACGGCGCCAACTACATTGCCGGCACCCTGCATGAAGGCATGATTTACACCCACGATGGCAACACCATGTGGGGCATTGATCCGGATACCTTCGAAGTCACCTCCTTTGGCGGCATCGTTTCTTCCTGGATCTGGTCTGATGCCGCTGCTTCTCCAAAGGTGGATGGCATGTTCGGCAAACTGGTGGCTCTGTGCAACCACGGAACCTATCTGGAAATGATCACTCCGGAAGAAGGCAGCCTGTCCTACTGGAACCTGAGCAGCTACTTCACGGAAGATCCCATGGCTGTCATTGCCTATGCCGGCCAGGGCGACTATGAATACAGCAGCTGGACACAGTCCGGCGTCTATCCCGCTGAGTTCTACTACATGATGACCGAAAGCGGACATCTGTATAAATTCAACATCTTCACCGACAGCAACGGTGCCGACTACTCCATGGTCCGCGAAGACCTGGGCGACACCGGTCTGGATCTGACTGGCGTTTCCGCTGTCACAGCTGGCCAGCAGGCTTCCATGATCTACGATGAAGAAGAAGGCTATCTGGTTCTGTCCAGATACATGGAAGGCGACGAAACCGAACTGTTCGGCATCGTGCCTGAAAGCCTCAAGGTAGCCCGTCTTGGCACCTTCGGTGAAGGCGTTCATCCGGCAGGCGTTCTGTATCAGTACGACCGCGCTACCGATCTGACCATCAAGTGCAATACCGAATCTCTCAACCTCTATACCGGTGACACCGCTGCAGTCGATGCCAAAGTCGTTCTGGGCAACACCGGTGAACTGACATGGGCTACATCCGATCCGGCTGTTGCTACAGTCGAAAACGGCGTCATCACCGCTGTGGGTGCCGGTACAGCCACCATCACCATCACAACCGTTGACACCAATGCGGCTGGTGAACATGTCACTAAGGAAATTCCCGTATCCGTTAAGGATCTGGTGAAACTGAATGCTTCCACTTCCATGCAGAAGGGAACTCAGTGGGTAACCACCGATCTGACCACCGGTCAGGATACCGTTCTCAAGGACAACGCCACAGCTCTGACAGGCGGCGGTCTTGGAAACGATGCTCTGTATGGCGATGACGTTGACCTGAGCGGCTCTGCCAACGGTACCTTCTACCGCATCAGCACCGAAGACTTCACTGAAACCGCCGGATCCGGCGTCTCCACTTCCTACGCTATGCTGGATGGAGCACCCGTTCCTGCACTGACCGCTACCCTGACCCAGGAAGGCCAGGATCCCGTGACCGCTACTCTGGATGCCAGCCTGATCTACCTGGCCAACTCTCAGGGCCTGTATCTGCTCACCGACTTTGTCAACGGTAAAATCACCGGCTGGGAAAGCCTGAATATGGGCGATGTAGCAGCCATCTCCTACCTGTTCTCTCAGGAAGTGGATGAACCCGTTCTCGAACAGGATGGCGAGGAAATCTACGGCTGCGACGCCGGCACTCTGGAACACTACTATGCAATCCTGGGCACCGACGGCACCCTGAACCTGGCCAGACTCACTCCTGTTGTTGACATCATGGATGGCGAAACCACCGCTGCCGTTCTCATCGGCACCGGCGTTCTGGGCTCCATTGACAGAACCTTCGCTGATACCAACGGCATCTCCATGGATTACGTCATGAGCGAAGACGGCGAATCCGAAGGATTTGTCATCACCGACACCCATTCCAATGCTCTGCTCTATACCGATCTGACACAGCAGATCACCGACAGCCACTATGCTGCTGGTAAGATTGCCAACCTGAACACCAATGCAGCCGCCCTCTTCAACACCGCATTCCATGCCACTGAAGCAGGCGAAACCGTTCAGAAACGCGTTCTGCGCGCCTTCGCACCTGAAAAGGCCGACGGCACTGCTTCTCTGAAGAAAGAAGCTGCTTCTGCAGAAGCCAAGGCTGCTGCAGCCAGAATGTCCGACAGACTGGAAACTCATTCTGCTGCCAAACCCACAGCCAATCCTGTAGCCGGCGGCACCCAGGCTGTTGCTGCAAACCGCACCAGCGTGAAGAAGATCGACACCGCTGACAAGGATGATGGCGACAATGTAGTCATCGACCGCGTCAACAAGACCGTCACCATCAAGCTGAATGCCACCGACAGCACCAACGGTCTGGTAGATGTCACCTGGAACAGAAAGGATCTGACTCTGGTTTCCGTAGCCGGAACCGATGTATCCAGCTATGACGCCACCTCCAGCAAGGTGACCTATGCCTACGCCGAAGAAGAAGCCATCAATGGCACCGTTGCCGTTCTGACCTTCTCCTACGACACTGAAAAGCTGAACACCTCCGTGAACGTCAAAGTCCGTGAAGACGGCGACGATGTCAGCGGTGAAGTCAGCACCAGAAAGATCAACCTGAAGGCTGCCGCTGTTTACAGCGTGACCACTTCTGTTGAAAACGGCTCTGCCCAGGCACCTGCCACTGTAGAAGCCGGCAACTCCGTCACCGTCACCCTCACACCGGAAGACGGTTACAGACTGCCCAGCTCCGTCAATGTCAAGATTGCCGGCAAGCCTCTGTCCAGACTGTCCTACAAGTACTCCGCTCTGACAGGCACTGTTGTGATTCCTTCCTCCTCCGTCAAGGGTGATGTGGAAGTCATCGCCAAGTGCGTGGAAGCTGCTCCGACTTACCACAAGGTGGATGTCTCCATCAACCACGGCAAGTCCAATGCGCCCACCAGAGTCGCCGTCAACAAGGATCTGTCTTTCCAGATCAAGGCCAACTTCCTGTACAAACTGCCTGAATCCATCACCGTCAAGGTGGCAGGCCGCACCCTGGACGCTTCCGAATACAGCTACAATGCTGAAAACGGACGCGTGACCATCGACAAGGGAGTTATCACCGGCGATGTGGAGATCAGCGCAGACTGCTCCTTCATCGTTGGCTAGAAGCCTCTGAACTTTTGAACAACTGACGTACAGTTTTCCCGGAAGCGGTCAGACCGCTTCCGGTTTTTTTGACCCTGAAGCACAATATTCCTGTGGACGGCCATGGCATTCTGTCTGAGGGAACCGTGCAGGCAGTGTGCTATGATGGGTCCATGAATAACTTGGATGAAATGACTTTTTACGGCATAGTTCATCAGGTTCCCATTCTCCAGGCGGAAGGGTTCAATTTTCTGGAAGAACTGCTCAAAGAACACCATGTGCAGCGCTTTCTGGAGGTTGGCACCGCCATCGGGCGCAGCGCCATTCTGGCTGCGTCCCTGTCCGACACCATGCAGGTGGTGACGGTGGAGAGAGATCCTGAAATGATTGTGCAGGCCAGGAAAAATATTGAAGAAAGCGGTATGGCGGACCGCATCACCCTCATTGCCGAGGATGCCCTGACGGCTGAAGTGCCTCCCGGACCCTATGACTGCATCTTTATTGATGCGGCCAAGTCCCAGTACACCCGCTTCTTTGAGAAATACAGTCCTCTGCTTGCAGAAGATGGCATCATCCTGACCGACAATATGAACTTTCACGGTCTGGTAGATCATCCCGAACGCACACACAACCGTCATACAAAGGGACTGATCCGCAGACTGAAAGCCTATCGGTCATTCCTGGAGAATCACCCGGATTTTGAGACGGAAATCCTGGAAACCGGGGACGGTCTCGCACTGACAAGGAGGAAGAAAACATGCTGAAATTTTTACTGAAAGCCGGTATTGCCGCCGCAGGTGTCGGCATTGCCCTGGATCTGCTCCGCAGAAGAGAAGAAAAAAATAACCCCGAAGTTCAGGACAACCTGAACAGCGCCAGGGAAAAAGCCAGAGATGCAGCCGATGCCGCCAGAGAAGCAGCAGAAGCCGCTCTGAAGGCCCAGACAGCCCAGATGAAGGCCGATTCTCAGGTCTTTGCGGACACCATGTCCAGAGTGAAGGAAGAAACCATCGCCAGCGCTGAAAAGATGCGCCAGAGCACTGATGAATTCCTGGCTGAACTGCACAAAGCCACCCAGGATGCAGTGAAGGAAGGCACTGAAAAAGCCCAGGAAACCCTGGAAAAAGCCGAAGAACAGACAGAAACTCTGGCAGATGATCTGAAAAAGGACACCGAAGCCAGCGTGCAGACTGCTGTAGAAACCGCAAAGGAAGCCGGTCAGGCTCTGCAGGAACAGGTGAAGGAAGAAGAAGCCATCGCGAGCCGGGATGATGCTGAAATCACCGAAGATGCCAAGGCTGCTTTAACAGAAGCTGAAGATGCTGCTGTTCTGGCTGAAGGCGGTGAACTGGATCTGCCTGCACCCGAACCCGTGCCCGCTGATGAATATCCTGAAGTAGTGGACGACAAAGAAAACGATAAAAAAGACGATAAAGAAGGAGAATAGCCATGTCTGAACGCAAAACCCTCGGCCTGCTGGCCGCCGGTGCTCTGCTTGCGGCTGCCGGAGCCGCCTGGTTTCTCTACCGCAAGGAAAAGGACAGAGAACTGGAAGAACTGGACAGCTGGCTCATGGACACCGACGAAGCCGATGAAGACCAGAAACTGACAGAAGAAGAGGATGGCCCCGAAGTCATCTACGTTCGCAGCGATCCCAACGAATCCTTCAACGCCGATGCCGCAGAATGGAAATCCCTGGCAGAAGATGACGAAGTGGATATTGAATTCCTGCTTCCCGATGCTTCCAGCCTGAAGGCGTTCCAGGATGAACTGGCCAGAAGCGGCTACTCATCCCGCATCGACAGCGACAACCTGGCAGCCACCGTCATTCTGACCGGCCCCATGAGCGAAGAAGAAGTGATGGAATTCACCTTCCTGCTCCAGAGAGCCATGAAGGAAACCGGCGCCCTGTATCAGGGATTTGTCTTCAACTGAAAATAAGAACATCAAAAACCGAAATTCTGCAGGCTGCCCAAACCGGCACCTGACAGACCATGAGGACTTTGAACAGGAAGAGGAATGATTTCTTCTTCCTGTTTTTTTGCGCCAGAAACAGAATGCAGAACAGGAAACACAGACAGGAAGCAGAGAACAGAACGGGAAAAAGGGAAGAAAGAGAAGAGGAGCAAAAACCCGGCTGAATAAAGTTGCTGCACTGAAAGCGGATTCTCTCTTTGCAGAAGTTCTCCGGTCTGTATAATAGTTGAGGATTTGATTCAGACTGCCCTGAAATCAGTCCTGAGACAGAAAGAAGGATACCTATTTATGGATGCTATCGAAGTAAAGAATCTGTCTTTCAGCTACGATCAGGAAAAGAACGTTCTGCAGGACGTTTCCTTCCGGATCCCCAGAGGAAGCTACACCACCATCATCGGCCACAACGGCTCAGGCAAGAGCACCATTGCCAAACTGCTGATGGGTCTGCTTGAGCCCGGATCCGGTGAAATCAGAATCCTGGGAACCGTACTGAATGACGAAAACCTGTACGAACAGCGGGAACATCTGGGCATCGTGTTCCAGAACCCGGACAACCAGTTCATCGGTTCCACCGTAGCGGATGATATCGCCTTTGGCCTGGAAAACCGCTGTATTCCCCATGAGGAAATGCAGCCCATCATTGAAGAAAGTGCTGCCAGAGTGGGCATGCTGGACTACCTCAGCGCAGAACCCACCAACCTGTCCGGAGGCCAGAAACAGCGGGTGGCCATTGCCGGCCTGCTGGCCACCAGCCCGGATATCATCATTTTTGACGAAAGCACCAGCATGCTGGATCCCCAGGGCAAGGCCCAGATCAACGAGCAGATCCGCCGGCTGAACAGCGAGGAAGACAAGACCATCATTTCCATCACCCACGACATGAACGAAGTGGCCCAGTCCGAGTACACCATCGTGCTCAGGGATGGAAAAGTCATTGCTTCCGGTACTCCCATGGAGATCTTCAGCAACCGGCCTCTCATGGATTCCGTGCGGCTGGATATTCCCTTTGCTTTGAAATTTTCGCAGAAGCTCAAGAAACAGGGGCTGCTTCAGAACACCACACTGGAGCTGGAAGAGGCGGTGAAACCATTATGTCCATCGAAATAAAAGGCCTGGAACACACCTATTCTCCGGGAACCCCCTTTGCCCACCATGCCCTGAAAGGCGTGGATCTGACCATTCCTGAAGGAGAAGTCACAGCCATTATCGGCCAGACCGGCAGCGGCAAATCCACCCTGGTCCAGCACCTCAACGGTCTGCTGCTGCCCACCAAAGGCACCCTGGATGTGGAAGGCTTCCATATTGAACCCGGCATGAAAATTGCCGACGTCAAAAATCTGCGCAGGAAAGTCGGCCTGGTGTTCCAGTTTCCCGAATACCAGCTTTTTGAAGAAACGGTGGCCAAGGACATCGCCTTTGGTCCCAAAAACTTCGGAGCCACCGACGAAGAGGCTGAAGCCATGGTGGACAAAGTGCTGCCCATGGTCGGCCTGGATGCTTCCTATAAGGAACGCTCTCCCTTCGAACTGTCCGGCGGCCAGAAAAGACGCGTAGCCATTGCCGGCATCCTGGCGCTGGATCCTTCCGTTCTGGTGCTGGATGAACCCGTCGCCGGCCTGGATCCGGCAGGGGCCACGGAAATGATGGAGCTCTTTGCCCGCCTCAACCGGGAAGGAAAGACCATCATCCTCATCAGCCATGACATGGAACACGTTCTGCAGTACGCCGACAATGTGGTGGTTATGGACAACGGAAAAGTCAGAACCTTTGAAAAGGTGAAGGAATTCTTCCGCCATCCCGACTGGATGCGGGAAATCGGCATCAACCCGCCTTCCATTGTGGTGCTCAAGGAAATGCTGGAGAAAAAAGGCTTCCGGCTGGATCCGGACAACTACGATCTGGACCATCTGGTGAAAGAAGTGAAAGGTCAGGTGGCTGCTCATGAATAATATTGCTCTTGGGCGCTACATGCCTTTAAACTCCATGGTCAATAAAATGGACCCCCGCATCAAGATCGGCATCCTGTTCATTCTCATGATCGCCATCTTCCTGCCTGCCGGATTCTGGGGCTACATTCCCATTGTGGCTTTCATTGCCCTGGCTCTGTACTGCTCCAAGCTGTCTCTGAAATTTGCCATGCGCTCGGTGAAGCCCATGTTGTTCATGATGTGCTTTCTGCTGGTCATCAATATCTTTGTCATGAAAACCGGTGTGCCTCTGGTGCAGTGGGGCTGGTTTTCCATTTACAGCGACGCTCTGATCCAGACAGCCTACATCGTGATCCGTCTGACTCTGATGATCATTCTGACCACCATTCTGACGGCCACCACCAAGCCTCTGGATCTGACTCTGGGCATTGAAAAGCTGCTCTCTCCCTTTGAAGTCATCGGGGTGCCGGCTCACATCATCGCCATGATGATTTCCATTGCCCTGCGCTTTATCCCCACTCTCATTGAGGAAACCCAGCGCATCATGAATGCCCAGGCTTCCCGCGGTGTGGATCTGGAAAACGGCAGCCTCATGGAAAAAGTCAGAGCCATTCTGTCTCTGATCGTTCCGCTGTTTGTTTCCGCCTTTGACCGGGCCGAACAGCTGGCCAATGCCATGGAAGCCAGAGGCTATGATCCCAACAAGAAACGCACCCGCTATGCGGTGCTTAAAATCCAGACCATCGATCTGGCTGCTCTCTCCCTGGCCATTCTGGTGCTGCTCATTGTGATTGGACTGTGCTTCATTGTATGAGATACCGCGTTCTGCTGGCTTATGATGGCAGCGGCTATGCCGGTTATCAGTCCCAGATCAACGGCATCGCTATTCAGGATGTCATTGAAAAGGCTCTGGAGAAAATTCACCATGAAAAAGTCTCCATCACCGCCTCAGGCCGCACCGATGCCGGCGTCCATGCGCTGGGCCAGGTGTTCCATTTTGATGGCAGCTCATCCATCGGGCCCAGAGGCTATTACAACGCTCTCAACACCCTGCTGCCCAAAGACATCCGCATCCGGGCCGTGCAGGAAGCACCGGAAGATTTTCATGCCCGCTTCAGTGTGGAAAAGAAAGTCTATTCCTATGTGCTCACCCGAGAGCGGGACAATCCCTTCATTGACCGCTACAAGACCATTCTGCACACCCGTTCTGATGTGGACAGAATGAAGGAGGCCTCCCGGGTTTTTCTGGGCAGTCATGACTTCACCAGCTTTGCCCATGGCAAGCTGCATCCCGACAAGCCCAGGGTGCGCCGCATTGATGCCATCGACTTTGAAGACGATGGCAGGGATGTGAAGGTGACCTTTGAAGGAAACGGCTTCATGCGCTATCAGATCCGCATGATGATGGCCGTGATCCTGCGGGCCGGAGAAGGCCTGCTCACACCCGCTGAAATTCAGGCCATGCTGGAAGCCAGAGACAAGGAAGCCAGCCGCTTCAACGCCCCGGCCAAGGGGCTGTATCTGGTTCATGCCCTTTATCCAAAGGAGATCGAGGAGCGCTGCGGCACCTGCTGGCCGCCTGAAGGAGCCGCTCTTTTTCGAAAATGATCCGCCTGAATCAGTTTTCCACGAACCATCCGGTCTTCGGTTGACATCCGAAGACTGTTTTTATATGATTTAGTGCGGCTGAACTCCAGCCCGTGAGCCCCGGAAATGCTCATCGAACAGGAGGACATACTATGCGTCAGACAACAATGGCAAAACCTGCCGAATTAGAACGCACATGGTACATTATCGACGGTGAAGGACAGACTCTCGGACGTCTGGCTACCACTGCTGCCCATGTGCTTCGCGGAAAGAACAAACCCACTTACACACCCAACGTAGACTGCGGTGACTATGTGATCATCATCAATGCCGACAAGGTAGAGATGACTGGCAAGAAACTGGATACTGAAAAATACTACAATCACTCCGGTTACTTTGGAGGCATGCGTGTGCGTTCCGCCAAAGAAATGAAAAACAAATACCCCGTTGAATGGGTACAGAGAGCCGTATGGGGCATGATTCCTCATACACGTCTGGGTGATGTACAGCGCAAGCACGTATTCGTATATGCTGGCAATGAACATCCTCATGCAGCTCAGAAACCCGTTGAGCTGAAGGTACAGGGATAAGGAGGAGACTGATTCATGGCTAAAAACGAAAACTTTGTACAGTACCTCGGTACTGGCCGTCGTAAAGAAGCTGTAGCTCGTGTCTTCTTACGTCCTGGCACAGGAAATATTGTAGTTAACAACAAGCCTCTGGCTGAATACATGCCTTCTGAACTGCTTCAGATGGTTGTAAAAGCCCCTCTGGAACTGACCAACACTCTGGATCAGTTCGACGTTCTCGTTAACGTAGACGGCGGTGGAAACACCGGTCAGGCTGGTGCTATCCGTCATGGCATCACTCGTGCTCTGATGGAAGCCAATGCAGATTACCGTCCTGCTCTGAAAGCAGCCGGTTTTGTTACCCGTGATCCCCGTGCTAAAGAACGTAAGAAATACGGTCTGAAAAAAGCACGTCGTGCACCACAGTTCAGCAAGCGTTAATCGCTGCTGGTCTGGACTCCGCGATATTGTTCAAGGACGCTTGCACTCTGGCTCTGCCAGAGTGCTTTTTTCATGCCCGGCTGCTGCAGCTTTTGGAACGAACCAGTTTCCCATTCTTTCTGCCGCCTCCTGCCTGAAAATGCACAGACCAGGACAGATGGAAATCATCTTGATTCAACGGTGATGCTATACTGGTATAAAGGTATAAATATCTGGTGGTGGATCAAACGACTGTTCAACCGGCTGGCTGTTGGTGAATGGCCAGGAAACAGACCTGGATGGATCCCGTCAGTCTGGTTTGCCATCAGAAAGGGAGAATCTGTATGAAGATATCCACCACAACAGTGGACTGGAAAAAGACTGCTGTGTTTCTGCTGATGCTTCTGGATCTGGTTGTCCAGTGGGCTGTATTCAGCAGGCCGCAATTGTTTGCAGGACTTGACCTGAATCCGAAAGGACAGGCTCTGGTTCGTCTGCTTATTCTGGCAGCCTGCTGTGTACTGCTTGGAGGATTGATGTACTACTCCGAAAAACACGTCTACCAGTTTAAAAGTCCTTTTTATCTTGCAGCTGTCATTCTGTTTGCCATTCTGTTATGCGCCTGTTCTGCCCCCTCAGGAAAGCCGGACAAGCGAAGTCTGGCAGCACAGATTCAGACACTCAGCCGTTTGGAGGGTCAGGAAGAACTGATGAAGTGCAGAATGGAGGAATCCCGATGAAACCGGACAGAGATCCTGTGCGTGAGGAAAATCAGATGGATGCCCGGGGAGTTCCCAGTCCCGGAAATTATATCGGCCTTCCTCTTTTCTGCTTTCTTCTGTACCTGGTGATTGATGCCGTAATGCATACCACCTCGTCCATCATCGGAAGCCTGATTTCAGACCGGCGGCTTTTTGTTTTTGTTGTGATTGTCATCGGTCTTCTGGCAGCGGCTGATCTGATCTGGGCGACCCGCAAAAACAAAGCTGAAAAGTGAATGCTGTCTGCAGGACTGCTGATTCCTGGAAGAGAACTGGCAGAATGCACCGGCTCCATGGACAAAATACGAAGAGAAGCAGCCCATAGACACCACCGGCTGCTTCTTTTTTCCGGATCCCATACTGCTCAGACACCGGATCAGGAAGGAGGCCTGCAAACAGAACGACAGCTATCTCATTCAGATTTCAGTGAGGCATTGTTGTAATAAGAAGTTGAATTTACATTTACACTGCGTTTCGTCAAATTATCCTCTTAAAGTGTAAAACAGGGATGGATTGTTCTTTCCTAATACATTATATAATATATACTAGGTGAACACGTGTGTCCCGTCTGAACCCGCAGGTTTCAAAAACCTGCAGAATTATTTCAGGACGCTTAGAAAGTGGAGCATTACGAATACAAAGCTCCAGTACAGAAAAATGTTTTTCAAGAATAAATTTACCGATGAAGAAAAGCGCGGTGCAAAGAAGCTGATCAAACGAGTGGCCATCATTGCAGGATCCATGCTTGGCATCTTGGCAATTTGTTTATTCACCTTCCTGGGATCTCTCCTGTCCAAGGAGGCTCCCGTTATCCACAGCGAAGAAGAGGTTGTCCAGATTCTCGACAACTCCGACCTGACCTACTATGGTCAGGACGAGGGCAGCATTCTGTATACCAACCCGGACCAGACCCTGATTCTGGAAATCCTTCCTTCTGACTCCGTCGAAAACGGCGTTTTCACCGAAGGAATGGTGGACTATTTCTTCGCCACTGTAGAAGATGGCTTCCGGTCCATCTATGGCAATGCCAGCTCTTCCTCTCTTGAGATCGGCACCAACACCTACCGACATCTCAAGATGAATGCCGGCAGTGAATTTCTGATTGTTGTGCGCAATGACAACGTCATCTTCCGCCTTTCCGGCATCCCCGGCCAGAGAGCCATTGGCGAACGTCTTCTCAAAGACATGGGCGCTCTGGCATAACCGCATTCTGCCCCGTGAACCTTCTGTCCTTTCGGATGGAAGGTTTTTTTGTACCAACCCGCTTCGCGGGGGTGGTTAATCTAATATGTTTCTCCGA
>Cinder_p2__coassemble_1944_pt1 | contig 16892 bp, 18 predicted proteins | sample Cinder_p2__metabat2_low_PE_019 | metagenome-assembled genome bin Cinder_p2 | reverse complement strand
GTCCTTCATGGAAGACCAGCTGGACAAAGTCAGATGGCTGAAGAACAAACGGGATGAAAAAGGCCTGAACTACCGCATCGAAATCGATGGCGGCATCAATGCCGAAACCGGCAAAAAAGCCAAAGAAGCCGGCTGTGACACCCTGGTTGCCGGCAGCTATGTCTTCAAGAACGGGGTCAAACCCGCTGTGGATTCTCTTTTATGAGTTCTGAAACCAAGAAAGCAGAAACCATTTACCTGATCACACCGCTGACGGAAGATTTTCCTGTCAGGGAAGATGCCGTCTATGCCGGTGTGGATGCCGGGTATCTGAAGCTTCTGGAAAAGGGAATTGAACCTGTCTTTGTTCTGGGAGATTTTGACTCTCTGGAAGAAGGACAGAAACCGCCAGTGGATGCCATCCGCGTTCCCATCCGCAAGGATGAACCGGATTCCGAACTGGCTGTTGGCGAAGCCATCAAAGACGGCTATTCCAGAATCATTCTCTGGGGAGCCATCTCCGGAAGACTGGATCACACCCTGGCCAACATCCGTCTGGCCGTCTGGAAGTATCCAGGCCTGATCCTGCAGGATGAAAAGCAGAAAGCCTTTGTGCTGCTGCCAGGACGCTATTCCATCGAACCGGAGTATCGTCATCTTTCCTTCTTTGCCATGGAACCCTCGGTGTTCTCAGAAAGCAATGTGAGCTATCCTCTGGATCACCGTGTTATCGACCAGCAGGATCTCTACACGCTGTCCAACTCCTTTCTGGAGGGGCCGGCAGAAATCAAAGTGCATTCCGGTCGGATTCTGTGTGTGCTGAGCAATTTCCTCTAGGAATGAATGTTGAGATTCAGCAGCAATACAAATTGAGGTGCAGATGTTTCTGCACCTGGAAGAGTGGGTGATACCACTCTTTTCTATTTATCCGGGTTTCCTGCTGTGTGATGAGGGAGAAAATGGGAACGGCTGCCTGTCATTTTCTGTAATCATTAGCCAGGCTAGGCATCAGAATGACTGCTTTGACTAGCTCTCAGCACGCTTGTCCCGTCCTTTTTCCGTTCATACCGGCAATTATACTGTCAGATATGTATTCAAACAGGCCGTTCTGGCCTGTTTTTCTTCGAAAACGAGAAATTTGAACAATATTGGTTCATTTGATCATTTCTGTCGGACATAGTAGGATACATGGGGTTGATTTCTGCTTTACGACGCTTCAATTATTTCGAAATTCTGGAATGTTATGAAGAACAGAAGCGGACCGGGAAAGGAAGTGAATCAGGATGTCAGAAAAATCAACGAATCTGCTGACCGGAACCGCGCTGATCATTGTCGGTCTGGTCTGCATCCTGCATCCGGGACTGGTCTACTCTGTCATCCTGAATCTGGCTCTGGCCATCGCATTACTCAATGGACTGGTGCGGATCATCAAGGGATACCGGGAACTGTCAGCCACAGACATGGTGATGGGCTTTGTGTCCATCGCCTTTGGAGCGGTGCTTGTGTTCTACAGCTATCTGCCTGAATGGATCATCCGGGTGACCTTTGGCATCTATTGCCTGGTGCTGTTCCTGTTTCTGCTGGTGCAGCAGATCATTTACGTCTCCAACAACATCAAGGGTTCCTTCTTCAGCTGGCTGATGACCATCGGTTATCTCATTGTGGGCTGTCTGCTGCTCTTTACCCCCCGTGTCAGCAGCCACATGCTCATGCAGCTCTTTGGCGGCTACTTCCTGCTGCTGGGATTCCGGTTCATGCTGGACTGCCTGGATCTGTATTCCAAGGACTACAAATGGAAAAGACTCATCCATGTCTCCCTGCCCATGCCCATTGCGGCGATTATTCCGGAATGGACTCTGCAGTCCATCAACAATCATCTGCAGCAGGGGCGGGAAGTGGAAGTGTATACCCGCAAGGAAGGCATGGATCATGAACCGGCTCTGAAAGCCCTGGTTCATGTCGGACCTGACGGCTTCCAGAAGGTGGGACACTTCTCCTTTGCCTACAAAGGCGTTGTCTACTCCTATGGCAACTACGATACCGAGAGCGAAAGGCTCTTTGGCACCATGGGAGATGGCGTATTCTTCCGGGTGCCCTACGAAGTGTATCTTGGAAACATCACCCGCTATGAAAACAACACGATCTTCGAATACGGCATCGACCTCTCCCCGGAACAGATCGAACTGGTGGACAGGGAACTGGATGAATTGGTAAACAACTCCTATCGCTGGTACTGCCAGCTGGAGCGCTCCAAAAATCCCTCCGTGCTGGACAAGCTGGAAAGCGACTATCCCAGCCGCCTGCACTACCGGACGGGAGCCAAGTTCTACAAGATCAAGAAGGGCAAGTTCAAGACCTACTGGGCCATGGGAGAAAACTGTGTGCTCTTTTCCGACCAGATTCTGGGTTCGGTGGGTGCGGATGTTCTGTCTATCCGCGGTATTATCACCCCGGGAACCTATTTCGACTATCTGCAGAAGGAATATCTCAAGGAGAACTCCCCAGTGGTCTCCTGTACCATTCATCCTGCAAGACCTCTGGTTTCCCAGGCCGAGCGTGCACAGCAGGCCAAAGAAGCTCTGGCTGAGAAAGCCAGCCCTCAACAGCAGTAAAATCTGCATGAATACTGTCAGAAAGACCATGGAACGGCGTATCGCTCCATGGTCTTTTCTTTTTCTGAGATCCCTTTCACTTTGGAAAGGGAAATGCTATTCATGGCATGAAAGGACCAGAAAAATGGGGCGTATGCCATAATTGAGGCATGAAAACTATTTCCAAACTTGAATGGATCTCAGGCATCGTCTTTCTGGTGCTGGGGGTGGGATGCTTCTTCTTTCCCATCCGCTATGCAGCAGCCTTCTTCTATCTGTGTGCCGCTCTGGCTACCGGAAGCTGTCTGGGACTGATCTATGAAGGATTCCGTCAGAAACGAGGCAGCTATTTCCTCATGGCCATTGTGGCCGGAGTGGCAGCCGGCTTTCTGTGGTTTCATACCCAGTATTCCCATGAACTCATCGGCCTGGTCTTTTCCCTCTATATTTTCTTCAACTTTGCGGTAGAAGGGATCCAGACCATTCTGGACTATGCCGAGAAGGCCAGAGACTTCAAGAGCCATCTGTTTATGACCGTGGTTTACCTGGCTCTCTTTGCGGTTTCCGTAACCGCCAGAAAACATGATGTGCGCTTCATCATGTACTACTTCGGCCTGTACCTGCTGATTCAGGCCTTTGAAGCCTTTGCGGAACTCTATGTCATCCGCCATCCGCATTCTTCGAGAACCTATTCCTTCAACCACTGGGTGGCTTTGCCAGTCTATGTGGTCACACTGCTTCCGTTCTGGATTCTCAGCTCCATGAACCGCAAGCTCATGAAGGAAGATCTCAGAGATCTGCACTATGACGAGCGCAAGAATGAAGAACCGGTCAACCTGCGGGTCTTCATTCACTCCGGACTGGAAGGTGACCACCGGGTCGGCCATATGACCTTCTCCTGGAAAGGGGTCATGTACAGTTATGGCAATTATGACAAGGAAGAAGAAAAGTTCTTCCGCACCATTGGTCCCGGCATCTTCTTCCGGGCTCCGGCAGACATCTATGTCAACAACTGCTGCATCTATGAAGGCAGCACCCTGTTCGAATTCGGTCTGCATTTAAATAAGGAACAGGAAGACAAACTGGAAGAGATCATCGATCATATCCTGTCCATCACCTACCGCTGGGACTGCCCCATTGAACGGGCCAACCACGGCTGGGAGAAGTTCTCCGAATTTGAAGAAGACTATGCCAGCCGCCTGCATTACCGCACGGGAGCCAAATTCCGGAAGTTCTCCAGAGGCCAGTACAAGACCTACTGGGTCATGGGAGACAACTGCTCCCTCTTTGCGGAGAATATCCTCTCTGCCCTGGATCATCAGATTGTTCACAAATCCGGCATCGTGACGCCGGGTGAATACTTTGAATACTTCCAGGAAGCCTTCGCGGATCCCAAAAGCAATGTGGTTTACCGCTCCTGGCATTCTGCCAGTGTTCCTTCCACCCTCTATCCCACTCTGTCCTAGAGAAGAAGAGTGCGGAAAGAAGATTCAGAAAAACAGAAGAACACGCAAAAAGGGAGAGCCTTCAGAGAAATCTGAGATGGGCTCTCCCTTGATCTGTTTTGGGGGTGGTTCTATTTCGGTTTACACAGGCCTGATTCTCTTTGAATCAGAGTCTTGGCAGAACATGAACTTCACTGCATTTGCTGATGCGCTCTTCCACTTCATCCATGAAGGGTGAAGCCTGAGCAGCACCGGATTTTTCCGTACAGATGCTGGCAGCTGCCGCGGCCCTGGTCAGGGCATCCATGACATTCATGCCCTGATCCCGGCATGCCGCAAAGACACCGGTAAAGGTATCGCCGGCTCCTGTCGTATCCTTCACGTCGGCAGGGAAGACTGGAATGAACCAGCGCTGGGAATCCGAGAAGTAGTCGGCTCCCTGGCCGCCACGGGTCATGAGCACCGGACAGCCCAGAATGTCATAGAGCAGGGGAAGAATGAACTCGGAATGATCACGGTCTTCCTCTAAAAGATCTCTGGCTTCGTTTTCGTTGACGATCAGGCAGTCCAGAAATCCGAATTTCATCTTCTTGATGTTGTCGGACATGGGAGCCGGATTGAAGAGAACGTTCAGTTTCTTCTTCTTTGCCAGAGAGAGCAGCTTATCCAGGCTGCTGATTTCATTCTGCAAAAGCAGATAATCGTTTGGTTTGGCATTTTCCAGCCATTCCTCGATCATTTCTTCGGTAATGGCATGGTTGCTTCCCCTCGAGAGCAGAATACAGTTTTCTCCTTCGGGGTTGCGCTGAACCACAGCGCGTCCGCTGGGCAGGTCAGGATCAATCCGGATCATGGAAGTATCAATGCCTTCCGCTTCCAGGGTTTCCTTCAGAAACAGACCGTCCTGTCCTATGCAGCCGGCCATGCGCACCTGGCTTCCAGCTCTTGCGGCGGCAATGGCCTGATTGAGTCCCTTTCCACCGGGAAACTGTTCCACGCTGCTGCAGGAAAGAGTTTCTCCAGGCTTCACGAAATGTCGGACATCATAAATGGTGTCGATGTTCAGAGATCCAATGACAAAAACACTCATATGTTTAAAATCCTCCTGATTGGTAGTCCTGATGGCAGTCAGGACGAGGCTTTTCCTCCCCATTATAGCCGGATCAGGCCCATGAGGCTGTTGGTCTGCAACAGGGGATTGCCTGTGGGCAGAACGGGATCCAGGAGAGGAAGGAAGAAAGATCGTAAGAGGTGGGGAAGAAAGACTATAAAAGGAAGGGAAGAAAGACGGGAGCATAGGAGGCAGGAAAGAAGAGAAGAGGAAAAAATCGCAAAAAAAAAGCCTCAGCATTCACTGGGCTTAAGAGCGGCTACCTTAGATAGCGCCCTGTTTCTTCAGAGTACGTAAAGTTCTGGCTGCAACTTTTACAGTTTTGGGTTTGCCGTCAACCATAATTGTAGCCTTCTGCAGGTTAACATTCCATTTACGACGACTAGCTCTCATGGAGTGAGAACGTTTGTTTCCAGACAGAGGTCCTTTACCAGAGATTGCACATTTTCTTGACATCTTCGCCCCTCCTTACCGAATTATGATTGCACAACACAATCGCTTACTAAGAATAGCATGCTCCCGCCAGGAATTGCAAGCTGGTCCAACCCGAATTTAAAGCAGATTTCAGGATAATTTGCCTGTTTCGCCAACTTTTGCCTCCAGACTTGCCTGAGCAGACAGGTCAGGAGAAAGCTGAACACAAAACAAGCCCTGTGCAGAGCAAAATGAAACAGGTGCCGAAAACGGTTTGGAACCGTTCTCCTCTCGAATACAGTGAAATGTAATATAATTCACATGACTTGTAAACAGAATTGAGGAATTGAAATGAATGAAGGATTGATTCTGGCAGCGGGAGGGCTGACGACCCTGGTTCTGATGCTCGCCGCCATGCCGGCTCTGATCCGTTATCTTCACAAGCTGAAGTTCGGACAGACAGAACGAGAAGAAGGCCTTGCATCCCACAAAGTCAAAACCGGTACCCCCACCATGGGAGGACTGGCTTTTATTGTGGTTCCGCTGGTGGTTTATGCCATCTTCTCACTCTTTACCCCTTACGGGTTCTCTTTGAATACCACCATCATCTGGATGGCCTATGTAGGCTACGGCCTCATCGGTTTCCTGGATGACTTCATCATCGTTGTCCAGAAGAATAATGAAGGGCTCAAGCCCTGGGCCAAGTTCGGCCTCCAGTCTCTGCTGGCCATTGTCTTCTATATGATGTACACCCAGACCAACTCCACAGAGATCATCATCCCTGTGGCTGACATCTCCATCAACCTGTCCTGGTTCTACTTTATCCTGGTGTTCATCATGTTCACCGGCACCTCCAATGCGGTCAACCTGACCGATGGCGTAGACGGGCTGGCTGCCGGTCTGGCTGCCATTGCGCTGGTGCCCTTTACCGTTTTTGCCTTCATGCAGTCCCAGAACAGCATCGGCTTTATCTGCCTGATGGTCATTGCGGCTCTGCTTGGCTATCTGAAGTTTAACCTGCATCCTGCCAAGGTGTTCATGGGTGATACGGGTTCTCTGGCTCTGGGCGGTCTGCTCGCTGCCGTAGCCATGGTGCTCAAGCAGGAAGTGCTGCTGATTGTCATCGGCGGTGTCTTCATTGCCGAAACCCTTTCCGTCATGATCCAGGTGGCTGTCTACAAGAAGACGAAAAAGAGAGTCTTCCGCATGGCACCCCTGCACCATCACTTTGAAAAAGGCGGCTGGGATGAAGGAAAAGTCGTAGACCGCTTCTGGATGGCCGGTGCCATCCTGGCCATCATCGGCCTGCTGCTGGGAGGAATGTAAGATGGAAAAACCAGATGTACTGCTCATCGGAGCTGCCCGCTCGGGGGTAGCCTGTGCAAAGCTGCTCAACAGAGAAGGCTATCAGGTCACTCTGACCGACATGAAGGAAGTTCCTGAAAAGGAAGAACTGCAGGCCTGCGGCATTCAGGTCTATGACGGCGGTCATCCTGACCTGCTCAAGGAAAAGGAATATGCCTTTGTGGTCAAGAACCCCGGCATTCCCTACAGAGCTCCTCTGGTGAAATACTTTGTGGATAAGGGAACTCCTGTCTATACCGAAATCGAAATCGGCTATCTGTTTGCTCCCTGGTTTGACTATGCAGCCGTAACGGGAACGGATGGCAAGACCACTACCGTCACCCTGCTTCATGAAATGCTCAAAAAGAAGAACTCCAATGCGGTGGCTGCCGGCAACATCGGCCTGCCTCTGTGTGAAGCGGTTCTGGAAAGCGATGGCAGCGAAACCGACGTGGCTCTTGAACTCAGCAACTTCCAGCTGCTGGGCATTGAAAAGTTCCGTCCTCATGTGAGCACCATCACCAATCTGGCTCCTGACCATCTGGACTACATGGATTCTCTGGATGCCTACTACCGTTCCAAATTCAGAATCTTCGAAAACCAGACCAGCGGCGATTTCTTCATCCGCAATCTGGATGACGAAGTGATCATGAGCTACTTCAATGATCCCGAAAAGAATTTCTTCGGTACCCCTGCCGTGACCATTCTGGATTTCTCCCTGAAGGATCCCAGGGCGGATATCCATCGTGATGAAACCACCGTCTGGTTCAGGGACGTGCCCCTCTTTGAGATCGCCGATCTGAAGCTGGTGGGCGAGTTCAACCTGGGCAATGCCATGATGGCAGCCTCCATGGCCTACCTCATGGGTGTTTCCGTCGAAGACATTCAGTCTGTGATTCGCTCCTTCCCGGGTGTGGAACACCGTATTGAATATGTAGGAGAAACCAATGGCGTGCGGATCTACAACGACTCCAAAGCCACCAATACCCATTCTGCCGAAGCCGCTCTGTCCAGCTTTGACTCCAATCTGATCCTGCTGTGCGGCGGTAAGAACAAGGGCATCGACTATACGGTTCTGAAAGCTTACGATTCCGTGATCAAGAAATGCTTTTCTTTCGGCGAGATCAGGGATATTTTCAGCAGTGTGTTTACCAGACAGGAATCCGTTGAAACCATGGAAGAAGCACTGGACAAGGCCCTTGAACTGGCCGAACCCGGTGACACCATTCTTCTGTGTCCTGCCACTTCCAGCTTTGACCAGTTCAAGAACTATGAAGTGCGCGGTGAAATCTTCAAGGATCTTGTCAGAGAAAGGATTTCAAAATAATGGTCTATATAACCGATCTGATCAAGACACTGATTCTTGGCATCATTCAGGGAATTACCGAATGGCTGCCTATCTCTTCTACAGGCCACATGCTTCTGTTCAACGAGCTCTGGCCTCTGCAGCCTGAAGAGTTCTTCAACGTCTTCAAGGTGGTCATTCAGTTTGGCTCCATCCTGGCTGTTCTGGTTCTGTACTGGAACAAGCTCAATCCCTGGTCTGCCAAAAAGACTGCCAAACAGAAAAAGAGCACCTGGCAGCTGTGGATCAAGGTCATCGTAGGCTGCATTCCCGCCGGTATCGCCGGCCTGCTGCTGGATGATCTCATCGACAGCACCCTGTCTGCTCCCTTTGTCATTGCGGTGGCTCTGATCGTCTACGGTATCATCTTCATTCTGGTGAGCCGTCATCCCAAAAAGCCTACCATCAATACCCTGGATCAGCTGACCTACAAGGATTCTCTGATCATCGGCTGCTTCCAGTGCCTGGCTCTGATACCCGGCACCTCCAGAAGCGGCGCTACCATCCTGGGTGGTCTGTATGAAGGCTGCTCCCGCTATGTAGCCAGTGAGTTCTCCTTCTTCATTGCGGTGCCCATCATGGCAGCAGCTTCTCTGCTGAAAATCGTCAAGTTCATTCTGGCCGGCTTCTCCATGAGCGCCTTCCAGATCTTCCTGCTGATCTTCGGCATGCTGGTGGCCTTCATTGTTTCTCTGTTTGCCATCAGAGCTCTGCTCAACTACGTCAGAAACCATACCTTTGCCGTCTTCGGCTGGTACCGGATCGTTCTTGGTCTGCTGGTTCTGTTCATCACCTATCTGCTGTAATCGCAGAAGGGTTAAACCGACGATTCACTTCAAAAGCGCAGCATTCAAACTGCGCTTTTTCTGTACCCTGCTTTCCGGAAAAAGACGGACAATCCCTGAAAGGGGTTGCGGATAAGAATCTCTGAATCTTTCCGGAAGAGCAGTACTCCGGCTTTCTGAGCAGGTTTATACTGAGCCCGTTAAGGAACAGAAAGGATTTGATTGTTTTGAAAACTGCATCGAAAGGCCAGCAGATGGACATGCTTCACGGTCCCATCTGGAATCGACTGATCGTCTTTGCCATTCCCATTGCCCTGACTTCCATTCTCGAACAGCTCTTTCACGCCTCCGACCTGGCCATTGTGGGCCAGTTTACAGGAGAACTGTCCACAGCTGCCGTAGCTGCTGTCGGTGCCAATGCACCGGTGGTGAGCCTGATTCTGGATCTGATGATCGGCATTTCTCTGGGCACCAGTGTGACCATCGGCATTTCCATCGGGCGAAAGGATACCCGGGATGTGGACAAGATTGTTCATACCTCCATCGTCTTTGCCCTGACCACCGGTCTGATCATTGCCGTTCTGGGGCAGTTTATTGCCGGCTGGGTGCTGGAATCTATGCAGGTGCCTGCTGATGTCATGGACATGGCCAGGATCTATCTGATGATCTATCTGGCCGGTCTTCCTGCCAGCCTGCTGTACAACTTTGAAGGGGCGATTTATCGCAGTGTGGGAGAAACCAGGCTGCCTCTGATGGCTCTGGCCATTTCCGGTGTGATCAACGTGCTGCTCAACATCTTCTTTGTGGTGGCCCTGCACATGAATGTGGATGGCGTAGCCATCGCAACCGTCCTCTCCAACTGTATCAGTGCTCTGATTCTGTTTTACAAACTCTGCCATACGGATCAGATCATTCAGGTTCATCTCAGAAAGCTGAAGATTCACTGGCCCACTCTGAGACGCATTCTGCGGATTGGCCTGCCTTCCGGCATTCAGACCGGGGTGTTCTCTCTGGCCAACATTGTCATTCAGTCAGCCATCAACAGTCTGGGAACCGTGGTCATTGCCGCCAGCAGTGCAGCCTACAATCTGGAGATTTTCTGCTACTACTGCTTTGGATCCTTTACCAAAGCCTGCACCACCTTCACCAGCCAGAACTATGGCGCCGGTCAGCTGGATCGCTGCAGAAAGGTGTTCTGGCTCTGCATGGTGGAGGCCTTTGTGGGACTCTCCTGTGTGGATTTGCTGCTGTTAAGCTTCAGTGCGCCTCTGCTTTCTTTGTTCAACAACAATCCCCAGGTCATTGAACTGGGCCAGCTGCGGCTGCTGGTGCTCTGTCTGTCCTTCTTCTTCTCCATGATCTACGACATCTGTGCCGGTTATCTCAGCGGATTTGGACAGACCACTGTGCCTGCCATCCTGAGCATGATCGGGGTGTGCGGGGTGAGACTCTTCTGGATCTTCTTTATCTTCCCCAGACACCACACCTTTCTGTCCATCCTGCTTTCCTATCCGGTTTCTCTGGGCATTACCGCCTTCCTGCTGGTGGGAGCCCTGCTGATTCTTCGTCCGGATAGAAGACGGGAGCAGAAAACAATGGCTGCTCAGGCAGAATGAAAGCGAATTTCAACCTGCTGCTGATCGTTGTTGCCCCGGCTGTCCGGAGAGATTAAGGTATTGGAAAAAGAAGAATGGGTGAAATTCTGAAGACTGGAACAGCAGTGTTCTGAAACCCTGAATCGGAAGATCACCCGTTCTCAAAACAGGAGCAGCCTATGAAAATTACTCGAACACTGAAGACAGACGAGAATAAGCTTTATCATTTCATCTACCATCTGGCCTATGAAGATGCCGGCAAAACGGTGGAGACCGGAACCACCTACAAGAAGATGTTAACGACCATGAAAGGCGCAAAGCAGAAGGTGAAAGTCACTGTGGATGCCATGGAACATGGCCAGTATCATGTCACCATCGATCAGGATGGAAATCTGTACCGGATGAACTACGACTGGACACCCGATGGAGATAACAAAGTGTCCCTGGTCTATGAAGAAACCGTGGAAATGAAGGACACCAAGGGAAAGCTCAACCAGAAGCTGAGCAGCCTGCTCATGGGCCGGTCCGTCAGAAACCGGGTGAATACCCGTCTGGATGCCTTTGAAAAAGCCCTTGAGGACTTCACATGGCAGGACTAGGGATCTCCATTTATCCGGACCGGGATGACGAAGAGAACATCAGACACTACATCAATCTGGCATCAAAATATGGATTCACCCGGATCTTCTCCTGCCTGCATTCCACAAAAGGAAACACCAGAGAAGAAATCATCGAAGAGTTTCGCTCACTCAATGAGTACGCCCACCAGAAGGGATTCTCCATTTACCTGGATGTGGCACCGGCCATTCTGGAAAAGCTCGGTGTGGACTGGAATGATCTCTCCATCTTTCAGGAGATGCAGGTGGACGGGATCCGTCTGGATGAGGGATTTGACGGCATGAAGGAAGCTCTGATGACCTGCAATCCCTATGGGATCCAGATCGAGCTCAATGCCAGCATGGGCAATGGCATGATCGACAACATCCTTTCTCATCATCCGGATGTTTCTCACCTGACCACCTGCCACAACTTCTATCCCCAGCGCTATTCCGGTCTGTCTCTGAAGCAGTTCCGGCTCTGCAACGAGGGGATCAAAAAGCATCATCTTCCCATTGCAGCGTTCATCGGCATCAACAGAGACGATGCCTTTGCGGCCAGAGAACTTTCTGAAGGCCTCTGTACTGTAGAAGATCACAGAGACCTGTCTCTGGAAGCCCAGGCCAGACTGCTGATTGCGGAAGGGACCATCGATGACATTCTGATCGGCAACTGTTATCCCACTGAAGAAGAACTGGCCAGCCTGTCCAGACTGCGTCCGGGGATTCTCAATCTCAAGCCGGTGCTGGAAAAAGAACTGCAGGAAACCGAACGAAAGACCCTCTATGAACATCCGCATTTTGTCAGAGGAGATCTTTCCGAATATATGGCCAGAAGCACCCAGCCAAGAATTACCTTTGCGGACGAATCCATCCGGCCGGAAAACTGCAGAGCTCTCAAAAGAGGCGATGTGGTGATTCTCAATGATGACTATGGCCGCTACAAGGGAGAACTGCAGATTGTCCTCAAAGATATGCCGGCCGATCCCAGAAAGAACGTCATTGGTCATATCCCCCAGGAAGAGCATGAGCTGCTGGAAGCTCTGCTGCCCTGGAGACCTTTCATCTTCAATGTCTGATGATCACTGATCAGGCAGACGGTGCATTGGAAAACTGTCAGACAGAAAACGGAATTAAACAGAAAACCCGCAGAACCATGGAAGTAGATCCATGCTATTTTGCGGGCTTTGTTGTTTTCACAAAGAGAAGGGGGAAGAAGACCAGCACAAAAGGACTCCGTTTCAAGAAAAAAACGGAGTCGATCAGTGACCGTCTCCGCTAAAAGAAAATTCTTTTTGTTCTGTAGGAACAAGATAACCTTCTTGCGAAAATAAATCAATCACTTTTATCGAAAATTCATAATAGCTGGTTAAAAACGGGTAAGACGCGAAGTAGTCCGCATGGCGCAGGAAGCGTCCTTTAAAGAGATCCTGGAAATCCCGGAGCACCGCCTGATACAGACCGGGACTCTGGCAGATCTGAGAAAACAGGCGAAGAGCTGCCGTGAAATCATGGGCCAGAGGGTTGCTCATCTTCCTCTCCAGGCTGGCTTTGGAAAAGCCGTGACTTCGCAGAAAGACCACCAGATCCCGGTTGGGACGAAAGGGGTGGCTTCTCTCATAAGGGTGGCGCAGGGAATTGAGCAGGCAGTTGTTGTGGGCAGCCGCATTGCGCAGGCATCTGACGCTGTAGACCAGACGCAGCAGAGATTCGGATCGTCTGGTGGGGTATTTGCGGTAGTAAAAGGTCAGCAGTCTGGTAAAGGAACCGAAGGTGCAGACTTCCAGGAACACCCAGATGGGCAGGTTGGGGAAGTACTTCTCCATGAGCTCTTCGGATTCGTACACGCGCCGGTGTTCCATCTCAGCCCGGATTCTGGGATTCTCTTCAAAGAATTCCTGAATGATGGAATAGCCGTCTTCTTTTGGGTTATTGCTGAAATCCCGCATGAGGGTGACCTTGAGCTGGTGTTCAATGGAAAGGCAGAGCCGCAGAACCAGATTGCGAAAGTGCATATCCAGGGTGGAGAGCTCCACCAGGTAGGCAAAGTCCACGTGATGATAGAGACCGTCCCGGGAGTCTCTGGGATAGTTCTTCAGATAGGATTTGATTTTGAACAGATAGGTGTTGCAGGTCAGAAACCGGGCGGCTTTCTCTTTTGAGTAAAGCTCGAACTGCACACCGGCTTTTTCAAGTTTCTGAATCTGGCCATTCACGTCCAGTTTCTGTTTTGGAAAATCAAGTGACATGAGGGATTTCCTTCCTGATGACTGCTGTGCTCTCAGTGTACTCTGCCTGAGGTAGGGAAACAACTGAAATTCAACGATTTAAGATGCGTAAATGGTGCAAGTATCATTTGTGGAACACTGGAAGCAGGAAATGGCTGTCTTATGTTTCGGGTTGAGTCTGATCCAGTGGGATTCCACGAAAAAAGCCCGTCCGCAGCGGGACAGGCTGAATTGGTTTAGATGGAGAGGCCGACTTTCTTGTAGACCTTGCGCACTTTCTTGTTGGCAATGGCATTGGCTTTAGCAGCGCCGTCTTCGAGGACTTTCTTGATGACGCCGGATTCCACGATCTCTTTATAACGGGCCTGCAGATCAGTCAGGAAGTTGAATACGGCATCGCCGGTTTCCTGTTTGAGTTCGCCATAACCGCGTCCTTCATAACGGGCCACGATGGAATCGATGGGCTCGGAAGTCAGGGCAGAAAGGATAGTCAGCAGGTTGGAAACACCGGGCTGGTTTTCTGGGTCAAACTGCACGATGCCGATGGAGTCGGTAACAGCAGATTTGATCTTGTTTCTGGCCTGAGCCGGGTTGTCCAGCAGGTCAATGACACCCTTGGGGTTGGTTTCGGATTTGGACATCTTCTTGGTGGGGTTCTGCAGGTCATAGACCTTGGCACCAACCTTGGTCACGATGGGTTCGGGCACGGTGAAGGTGTCGCTGTAGCGCTTGTTGAAGCGTTCAGCCAGGTCTCTGGCCAGTTCCACGTGCTGGGTCTGGTCCTGACCAACAGGTACATAGTCAGCATCATAGAGGATGATGTCAGCAGCCATCAGGGAAGGATAGGTGAACAGACCAGCGGTGATGCCGGATTCCTTCTTTCTGGATTTGTCCTTGAACTGGGTCATGCGCTGCAGTTCGCCATAGCCGGACAGGCAGGTCATGATCCAGCCGAGTTTGACGTGGGCATCCACATCACTCTGCAGGAACAGGGTGACTTTTTCCGGATCCAGACCGGCTGCCAGATAGAGGGCAATCAGATCCTTGGTGTTCTGGCGCAGTTCCTTCGGGTCAATGGGAACGGTCAGAGCATGTTCATTGGCAATGAAGATGAACATTTCATATTCGTCCTGGTATTTGACGAATTCCTTGATGGCTCCGATGTAGTTGCCCAGAGTCAGGCGGCCTGTCGGTTTAATTCCGCTCAGCATTTTTTTCATACGTACGATCTCCTTTGTTCTGTGTCATTCGCACAGGGGGCCGTCAAAATAAAAAGTCCCGTCTTCCATATCTGGAAAACAGGACAGAACTTACAGATCTGCGGTACCACCTGAATTGGCTTGCGCCCACTTCGCGAATGCCTGATTACATTCTTCTTCCTGTAACGGGAAAGCCCCGGCCGGGATACTGTAAATTTCCCCCTGGCCCTTGAAAGTCCATTTGCAGGACGGCCTTGATCCGGCTTCCACCAGCCCGGACTCGCTTTGCACACCTTTTCCTGTTTGATCTCTTTCGCATTGGTTTCTTCAACTAATGTATTCTTCCTTCAGACAAATGTAAAGGGCAGGACTCGAAATGGTCCTGCCCTGAGGTCTGCTAGAAACCTGAAGCGATCTGGTCTGCCAGTTTCAGAAAAGTGGATGCGTCCATGACTTTTCTGGAGTGAGGCATCTGGAAAGCAACCAGGATCTGGTCAGTGGGAGCACAGCAGTTCATGTCTTCCAGCAGTTCAAATCTACCGGTCTGATTAGCCAGTTCTGGATCAGGGACAGAGGAGTCCAGACGGACTACTCTGTCCTTGAGTTTTCCCAGGAGCACAATGGCTGTGTTTTCATCTTCATAGTAAGACATTTAAAATACCTGCACCGGATCATCCGGCCTTTCTAAACATTATTCTATTGCAGGTATTCGGAAGCAGGGCTCAGGAACTCCCGAGTTTCTGCTTCAATCTCATTGTTGAGCTGTGCTCTGGCAGTCTGAGCATTCTCCGGGAGAAGACGATAATCATCAAACGCACCGTTCCAGTTCAGGGACCTGAAAGTTGCTTCATAGGCATTCACCTGGCCCTGACAGTAGACAATCAGATTCGAAAGATAGGCATGGATGAAATCATCCTCAAAACCAAGTGACCGCAGAAACTGTTCGCTTTCACAGGTGCCCCAGACGGTGCCGTGGTCAAAATCAGAGATCATCAGCTCCGCTGTAAATGCCTTGTGAAACAGTTCCTGTCTCAGATCCGCGATATTTTGGGAATCAGTATGTAACATAGATATATTCTAGCACGTACAGTTCGAGAAATCTGAAAAGTTTTTAAAAAATTAAAAGGCTGACAATAACTTTTCGAAATAATTACAAAGAGTGATTTTCTTCCCTGATCACTATCACAAACGTCAGTTGAACAATGGTGTGCAAACCTGCATCTTCCTTCAAAGGCTGAGGGAAACAACTCGAGAGCCGTGCCTGCAGTGTTTGTGATATCCTTGTTAAGGAAACGCAGGCCATGCCTGCTTGTGGAAGGACCATCTGCATGATCAGAATATTCAGCATACCCGGCTGCCCGTTGTGCCGCAAAGCCAGAAACTGGCTCAAGGAAGAAGGGCTGCCCATAGAAAACGAGAATTTTTACAGCTTTCTGCTGGATGATGCCAGAGTGCTGCGGTTTGCTAAAACCTACCGCAACTGGCTGCTTCTGAAAATGAAGGATGTGCCTGGCATTCAGAACTGGAAAAACGACCAGATTGCCAGATTCCTCCAGCAGAATCCATCCCGTCTTCCCAGACCCGTCATTGTAGCGGATCAGGAACCGGAAGAGATCAACCGAAAGCTCCTGCATCATTTCATGTCGGAAAATGAACCGGCCTGTCCGGCCAGCTGCACCATTGCCAGCGCCTGCCGCAGGGTCAGAGAAAACGACAGAGCCCTGCTCATCCTTAACGGCAGAATTATGCGTCCCATGGATGCAGAACAGATTGCTGCTGCGGCTAAGGATCCCCAGACTGCTCTGCACAGGACACCGAAAACGGTGAGTGCCGAAAAGAAGGTAACTGCTTTGGCAGCACAGCCTGAAGGAACAAAGCAGGAACCCCAGAAAGAGGCAGAGACTTCTGCAAGTAACCCACAGACTGTGGAAACGGAAGTTACCATCGAAATCACAGAGTAACCAGACGCCTGATCAGACCGATCAGGTGTTTTTTTATGGCCGGACGAAGCCGGCAGAGCAGGGAACAGGACGGCTTTCCATTTGAAAAAGGCAGAAAATGAAAGAAGTTGAAAGAAACGGTTCTTCTGTTCATTGATATCAGTACTGCAGAGAGTCACCATAAAGCAGATAAATTTAAGATACGCTTTACAAAAAGTGATATTTAGTATTTCATAGAAAAAGTAACGCATGAAAATGTTGAAAATCAGGAAAAATGTTTTCATTGTGTGATTCGTGTAGTAAACTTACCTACGTGTAAA
>Cinder_p2__coassemble_1695_pt1 | contig 21517 bp, 9 predicted proteins | sample Cinder_p2__metabat2_low_PE_019 | metagenome-assembled genome bin Cinder_p2 | reverse complement strand
TTAATTCAAGATTGGATACCAATCTTTTTATCATAAGAAGTTTTATTTATTAATATTCATTTTTAAGTACAACCTGTTTTTCTTTTCCAGAGATACTTAAACGGTTTGACGTTTTCTATTTACTCTTCGGGTACTCAGATCATAACTCAGCTCTTGTATTTCCTCTTCATAAACGATGCAGCAAACCCAAAATGGCGGAACCCCGTCTGGGATTCCGCCATCGTTGTTTGAATGGATGAATCAGTTCACTGATTCAGTGCTGTATTGCTTTGCCAAAACTATCTGCGGCGTCTGTTGTGTGCCAGGATTCCAAACAGTCCAAGAGCACCAAGAGCGGCTGCAGATGTACGGATCCAGGAGAAGCTGGCTGCAGTCTTGACAGACTTGGCCGTCTGGCTTTCCTCTGCAGTTTTCTTCTCGGTTTCCGCGGGTTTCTGGCTGCTTTCTGTCTGATCAGAAGGTGTCTTCAGATCATCTGCCGGTTTCAGATCCGGTTCCGGCAGTTCGGGCAGGTCGAGCTCTTTCATCAGGGTTCTGGCCTCATCCAGAGTATCCAGTGCTTCCTGAGTACCCACTTCCGGCTGCTCCAGCAGAGCATCAATGGAATCTGCCACAGCCGTGATGCGTGCCTGCATGGGAGCTGCATAGGCAGTCAGACTGAGACTGCGCAGCATGACGGATGCATCTTTGAGCTGAGCCAGCAGGCTTTCATCTGCCTTCAGGCGCAGAGACAGCCATGCATTGTGCAGACGGGCCACAGAGGCATCCACCTGTTCCTGATTTTCAGCAGAAGCAAGAACAGTTCTGGCTTCTTCCAGGGCATTCTGCAGTTCATCCTGTCCTTCGCTGAGATATTTGTTCAGGTCGGTACCCTCTACAGAATCCACCAGCATCTGCAGCAGACTGAGATCCAGATCAGCCGGTTTCTTTTCCAGAGCATCCATGGCAGCCTGCAGTTTTTCAATGGCGGCCTGAATGCTGACGTCAGTCAGAGCAGCAGGATCTTCATTGACCTGACGGGCATAGTCCAGAGCATCCTGGAAAGCCTGTCTGCCCTCTTCTTTGTAGTCGTCCAGATTCAGAGATTCAGCCCGGGCAATGAGAGCACGCAGCTCTGTCTTGTCGGTCTTCATACCCAGCATCTGGATGGCACGGGACAGTCTGAGCCAGGCAGTGTTCACTTCCTCCTGGTCAGCCTTTTCATCAGCCAGAATGGTTCTGGCTTCTTCTCTGGCTCTTCGGAATTCTCTGAGAACGAGTTCGTTGACGCCTTCCAGTTCTCCGGCTGCTTCCAGAGCATCCGCCTGACTGAGAGCCTGCTGCAGCAGGGTCTTGTTGGCGGGTTTGACTTCGGGTTCTTCCGCTTCTTCCACCTGGACTGTCTGCAGAACGGTTGTGTTCAGGCCTTCGACTTCAGCAACACCGATCACAGTTCCCTTACGGGCATAGAGATCGGGGTTCAGGCTCTTGAAGTGCAGGTTCAGTTCCTTCTGGCCGTCTGTGAAGTCAGCCTTTACAACAGAAGCCAGTTCTGGTGCCTTTTAACTTCTGTCTGAACTGCCGGCAGGTCTTCCAGAGATTCCAGACCCTGAACATGAACGGTGCAGGTGATCTCTTTTCCATATTCCTTCAGAGTGCCTCTGGCTTCAAAAGTGCCGGGTGTTCTGTACTGAACGCTGGAGATCAGCTTCCAGTTGATGGCAGCCTGCTGGCTGCTGCCATCCTCAAAGACGATGTTCACACTCTCTGGCAGAACGGGAGCCTTGCCGGTTTCGGTTGTGACGGCTTCGGGCTGTTCCATGGAGGTAATGGCCAGGGTCTTGCGGATGGTGATGGTATACACCTTGTCACCGGCAGCAGAGCCTTCGGTGATGGTCAGGGTGTTGTTGCCATTGTGCAGATCGAGCACAACAGGCTTATTCATTTCGGTGATTTCTTCTCCGTTGATGGAAGCGGAGATGCTGGCGTTAGCAGCAGTCACCTGAGGCATGCGGAAGGTCACATCCAAAGAAGGATCAGCCACCGCTACCACGTAGTTGTAAACATTCGGATTGAATTCGCCATTGATGTCAATGTTGGTCAGTCCGAGATGCTTGTCATAGGTGACATAGGAAGGATTGGTGATGATCTGGACGTCATCGATGTCGGCTGTGCAGTTGATGCCGCCAAAGCCGATGCCGCCATGGGTGTACTGGCCGTCATCCGCAGACAGCAGAGTCACGCCGTCTACAACGAATCCGACCTTGCCATCAAAGGTCTGTACCTGGAAATCGTGCCATTCTCTGTCGTTGAATCCTTCGGGAACAGCGGCAGTGCCCAGACTGACATCGCTGCCAGGGGTATGCTTGCAGATTTCAAAGTAGGGGGTGCCGGCCGCAAAGCCTTTGCCGCCGTTGAGGTTTCTTCTGTAAACCACCTGATAGGAAGGCGGGTTGTTGTTCTGCTGGCTGCTGCCATCAGAGTTGGTCATCACAAAGATGGTGAAGTTGTCATAGGCGAAGTCCAGAACGTTCTTATCGCCCCAGCCTTCAAAACGCCATTTCATGTTGACCAGATAGTTTTCCCAGGAAGCGCCGGTCTGATAGAAGGCGTGGCCGTCGCCGCTGTAATGCTTCAGATAGTGGTTTCCGGCTTCTTCCACCACTTCCTGAGTCAGTCTGTCGGCATCGTTGGTGGTGTGGTAGAAATCGGGCACCTGGCCGTCTTCAAAGTCCAGATCCAGTTCAGCACTGGAAACGGGGTTGGTGATGATCTGAATCTCATCCAGATCCACAGTGCAGTTGATGCCGCCAAAGCCGATGCCGCCGGTTGTGTAGTCGCCATCATCGGCAGACAGAATGGTGGTGCCGTCGATGACAAAGCCAACCTTGCCATCAAAGGTCTGCACCTGGAAATCGTGCCATTCCTTTTCGTCGAATCCTTCCGGAACGGCTGCGGTGCCCAGGCTGATGTCGCTGGCTTCCGTATGCTTGGAAATTTCAAAGTAGGGGGTGCCGCCCGCAAAGCCCTTTCCGCCGTTCTTGTTGCGGCGGTAGATGACCTGATAGGAGGCCGGGTTGTTGTTCTGCTTGCTGCTTCCATCGGAGGAAGTCATGACATAGATGGTGAAGTTGTCATAGCCGAAGTCCAGGACATTCTTATTGCCCCAGCCTTCAAAACGCCACTTCATGTTCACCAGATAGTTGTTCCAGGAAGCATTGGTCTGATAGAAGGCACTGCCGTCTCCGCTGTAGTTTCTCAGATAGCTGTTGCCGTCTTCCGTCACGATTTCCTGGCTCAGACGATCAGGATCATCGGTGGAATGGTAGAACTCGGGCAGTTTTCCATCTTCAAAATCCAGATACAGCTGTTCTTTGTTGTCTTCAGAAGCATCATAGGGAGGGATTTCAGGCAGAGCGCTGTCCTGCCAGTCTTCAGCAGGCTGGCCGCCATAGATGGCCACTTCATCAAAGAAGGAGATGCCGCTTCCCTGTTCACTGCCCAGGGCCACATAGTCAAAGGATGTGGAGACGCCATCGGCTGTTGTCAGTTCACGGACCAGCTGGCCGTCAAAGTAGAGTTTGACGCTGTCGCCGCTGGAATAGTCCCATTTCAGTTCATGCCAGCCATAGGTGCGGCCGATGCTGGTTCTGGTTTTGGTGTTTCCAACCTGCAGAGTGTAGACGCCATTGCTGCCGCCGCCCACTCCGTTGTCGATACCCATGGCAACGGGAGTCTGTCCGTCATCCACACGGGCATAGGTGGTGATGCTGGCATTGATGTTGATGCCGGAATCATAGGGGCACAGATTGAAGCCGGCTCTGTCGAAGAGCTTAACGGTCACGATCTTGTTGAGATCTTCGCCAAAGGTTCTGTAGAGCACAGGCTTGCCTGCATCACTATTGATCTGCAGAGCGGCTCTGCCGGCCAGCGCGCCTTCGGACATCCACTCAGTGGTGATTTCCGGAGTACCCTTGGCGGACCAGCGTGAGTAATCCAGTCCGTTTTCGAAGTCATCAGCAAAGTAGACATCTTCCGGTTTCTCTTCGGGTTCTGTTTCTTCCAGGAACTCTTTGGGGAAATCGGGCGTGATACCGATCTGGTCGTATTCCATTCTGGATTCATCAAACTCATCCAGATGGCTGGTGTGATGACCAAAGTCGATGTTGGCATTGTCAAAGACGATCTGGTCATTGTTCTGGGTGATGGTGTTGACTTCCATGTTGAAGTGCTGGGGGTTGACCACCTTCACATCATGGAGTTCCACACCGGATGCTCCCATATCCAGGTTGATGCCGTTGGGAGCAATGTCCGTCATGGACGGGTTGGCAGCTACGCTGTCAATGAGCATCTGATGGATGGTATTGGGTTTGTAGCTGGTGCCTCTGTACAGATAGCAGGCAAAGAGTGCGCCGTCATCCTGCTGGCAGTCGTGCAGATAGACGTACTCAATGTTGTTGTGATGGGTGTACAGATCCCGCATGGGCTGGTAATTTCTATCTCCGTTGGGGAAAGCCGTGCCGGGGTTGCGGCTGTTGCCGGCTGTGAGCAGAATGCCTCGTCTGGGAGAGTTGTAGATTTCCACATGACTGACAGTGTTGTAGCCGGACTGCTGAATGGTGAAGCCGGAAGCCTGGCCCACCAGTTCGCCGATGTCATGAATGACACAGTTGGACACCAGATTGTCTCTGGAATAGCCGTCTCCGTTTTCATCACCGGCCACACCGGGATAACCGCCGTCGAAGTTGATGCCGCCATGAGCAGTGTTTTCGATCATGCAGTTTTCAATTTTCGCATTCTCATTGGCCAGGTACAGTTCGATGCCGAACATACCGGAGTTTTTGATGCGGGAATTGTTGATGGAAATGTTGCGGGTGTTGACCAGACTGACGTTTCCATACTGGAATTCAATGCGTTCCGTCTGTTCGCAATAGGAAGGCTGGGTGCTGCCTTCGGCTTCTTTGGGATAGAATCCCAGACCGTCACCGGCATCTCCCCAGTTCCAGCCGTAGGCATACCATTCGGTATGGTCGGCATCCTTGATTTCCAGACCGCTGAATTCGATATTTTCAGCTCTCTGGTCTCTGGAGGAACCTTCCACCCGGATGATTTCCTGCATGGTGGGAATCACGATGTCCGGCTGGTCGATTTCCCCATCAGGGTAGTAATACAGATCCCCGGTGCTGGCGTTGTAGTAGTATTCGCCGGGTTCATCCAGGAATCCCAGGTTGCCCTGCACAAAGTAGCGGGCATTGTTTCTTGTCGCATATTTGGGACGGTAGATTTCCGGATGGCCTTCTACGGTTTTGAAGGTCATCTTGCGGGATGAAGTGTCAATGGCGCTCACCGGAATGGTGTCGGTCATCCAGTCCCAGTAACCGCCATCCCACATGTAGATGGAAGCATTGAGATCGCCGCGTTTCTGGGCGTTGATCAGACCGTTGAGGGAATCCTCATCCAGATCCCCGGCGTTGTAGTACAGATCACCGGTTCCGCCGCCGGCAGAACGCATGTAGGGCGTCAGAGCAGAACTGAAGCCGCTGTCGTTATTGCGGTTCTGAGTGCGGGCCAGGGTGGCACGCTGGTCATTGACATACAGGGTGTGGAAATCATGATCCGTTCCCACATGAGTCTTGTAGACCTTGCCCTGCATGTCATCGGGCAGATCGCCATCGGGGTTGGAAGCAGGATCGGCTGTGGCATCCACCAGACTCCACTGGGAAGTGACCTGTTTTCCGCCGATGAGGTTGGCGGAGCCCGCTTCATCCAGATTGCGGTAGATGATGTTGTAGCCGTTGGTGCCGGAGTCTTCTTCCGTCAGAACAAGAGGTTCATTCAAGTAGTAATCCCCGCCGTCGAGGAACACATAAATGTCTCCGGTCATGTCGTCATTGATTTTTCGCACGGCTTCTCTGGCAGCCTGAAGCGTTGCGAATGGTTTTTCAAAGGAACCGTCGTTGGTGTCATCGCCCTGGGGAGAAACGAAGAATTCCGCCTGGATGGAACCAGACGAGTCCTCATCTGCTGAAACCGCTGCAATGGGAAGAGGGGTTCCCGATGCAGTACAAAGCAGAACAGCCGCCAGAAGGCTCTGGGTCAGCTGTTTACTCAGCTTTTTCATAAGCTGATGCATCCTCCTTTCTTTTTCCTTTTGATGCGTAGAGCGGTTCTTCATGGGGGTGCCGGGGTAATAGCACTACATGAAAACCGTTTCAAATGTACTATATTGGAATTCCCAGTGGAGTTCACGTCTTTTTTGAAAGTTCATTCCAGCACTACACTAATTGTAGGAAAAACCAGTCAAAATGCCATTATAGCCGAATTTAGCCCTTAATATTACTTATTGTAGTGTTGTGTATTAATAAAGTTTGTTCTTTGTTTTTCAACTTCGGTTGATTCGTTTCAGATCCCGGGAAAGAAAGCTGAATTCTGACTGTTTTCACTGAAGTTCTCTGTTTTGTGCAGTCTGCTCAACGGTTCATGGCAGGCAGACGCATCGTCTTTCATGATCTTTTTCATTTTCCAGAGAAAAAGCCTGCCCGCGATGCATGCGGACAGGCTTGTGAAGCATGGAATGATTCAGTTCTTTTCTGTTTTACAACAGTCTTTTTCCGGAGCAGATCTATCTGCGCTTTCTGCCAAGAACAGCGAGCAGACCGGCGGCAGCCAGGCCAGCCATGGTGGTCATGACAGCACTGAAGCGGGCAGCGGTCTTCACGGATTCGGGCTTGTTCACAGACTGTTCAGCCGGTTTTTCCGTCTTTTCCACAGGAGCCTGCTGCCTGTCGGAATCAGTGGAAGTCTCCTGTTTCTGAGACTGGTCTGTTCCATCAGCCGGTTTCTGGTTGTCGGTCACGGCATTGAGCTTAGCTCTCAGATCGGGAATTTCATCAGCCAGTTTGGCGGATTCAGCAGGATCCGGTTTTTCCTGAGCCAGGTGCGTTCTGGCCCGGCCTGCAAAGCTGTTGAAGAGAGCCTGATCGTCAGCACTGAACAGCATCAGATTGGCTGCTTCGATCTCGTTAACGAAGGAGCGGATCTGTTCCAGCAGACTTTCATCGGGCAGCAGACGCAGGTTCAGCCATGCCTGATGCAGAGCAGCTGCGGCTTCGTCGATTTCACTCTGGCTTTCTGCCTTGTCCAGTGCGGTTCTGGCAGCTTCCAGTGCAGAGGTGAAGGCTTCTTTGCCTTCTTCTTCATACAGACTCAGATCGGTGTCTTCCACTGTCTCGATCAGCAGTTCCAGAACGGTGGTATCCAGTTCCTGGTCGGGTTTGCGAACGGTTTCCAGATCAGCCATGGCAGCCTGCAGGCGTTCGATGGCCTGAGCGATGGAGACTTCAGTCAGCACATCGTCACGTTCAGCCACGCCTTTGGCAAAGAACAGGGCATCTACGAATTCATCTTTCTGCACGCCGTCTTTATACCGGTTCAGATCGATGAGTTCGGCAGCGGAAATCAGAGCTTCCAGTTCACTCTTGTCTGTCTTGAAGGACAGCATCTGAATGGCAGCAGCCAGTTCTCTCCAGGCCTGATTGATTTCATCCTGTTCAGAAGCGGGGTTGTTTAAAACAGCCTCGGCATTGGCCAGAACGGATTCAAAGTGCTGAGCTACCAGCTTATTGACGCCTTCCAGAGCACCCTGTTCCTTCAGGGTATGAGCATAGTTCACTGCCTGTTCCAGCAGAGTTCTGTTAGCTTTGGAAGGTTCTTCAGAAGAAGCAGGAACCAGTGCCTTGCGGCTGGCAAACAGAGCAGAAGCCATGTCATCCATTTCAGCGGTACAGGTTTCATCATCTGCCTTGTCCAGCAGCGCTCTGGCCTGTTCTTTCAGGCTTGTATAGGCACTCCAGCTTTCTCTGGTGTAGTCTTCTGCATTCAGGCGTTCAGCGACAGCCAGTTCAGCTTCCAGCAGCATACGGTCAACTGTTTCTGCAGCCGGACCTCTGATGGTCCAGGCACCGACTTCAGCCCAGCCGCGGCTGGAGGGAGAAGAAGGAGAAGCGCTGACTTTATTGAAGATCACGGTATAGGTGTCATAAGGCAGCTCGCGTTCGAAGAGCACGGAACCTTCGGTACGGTTCTGGGCATAGGTGTCAAAGTCTTCATCCATGACGGTTTCACCGGCAGAATTTTTGATGACCACGTTCATGATGCCATGATCGGAAGCCTTGACGGTGGTGACGGTAATGGCATCACCGGTGAAGGTGCCGGTCAGTGCACCATCGGTTTTCTCGGTAGCCATGAAGTTTCCGGCTACGAACCAGGAACCGGAAGCAGTGAAGCTGTTAATGGGCACAGTGACGATTTCCGTGGATTCCGTCTTGAGTCCCTTCAGAGCACTGTTCAGAGCTCTGGCAGCAGCATCGATGGCACTCTGGGTGGCCTTTTCATCTGCCAGAACGGTTCTGGCCTGATTCAGAGCCTTGTTCAGCGTGTAGAAGGAGCTTCTGGTGTAGTCGTCTGCGCTGCATTCTTCTGCCTGCTTCACCAGGCTTTCCAGAGCGCTGGAGTCTGTACCTTCCAGACCCAGTCTGACGAAGCGGTTTTCGATATAGAAAGCCAGAGTCTCCACATCCAGCTGGGTGGGCAGTTCCTCTGCAGCCAGTGTTTTTCCATAGAGCAGGCTGTCTTTGAGGGCAGCATCTGCTTCAGTCCAGGCAGGAGAGTTTGTGTCAATAGCATCAATACGGGATGTCAGAGCATCCAGTCTGGTGCGGTCTACTTCAGTGGATCTGGGGCTTTCGTCCAGAACGCTGATTTCATAGATGGAGGGTTCCTGATGACCGGCTTTCAGAATGATCTTAACGGTGTCTGTTTCTACAGGTGTCAGGGCAACCGTAGAGCGGTCATGTCCGGAGTTCTGATTCTGGGCAGCCAGACGATCGCCGGAAGCACAGGTGATCCATTCCCCATCAGACAGAGCCTGGATTTCATAGGCTCCAATGCCGTTGTGATAGGAAACAAAGACATCAAAGTTCAGAGCACTGACGACGGTCTTTTCAGCCAGCTTCAGAGTAATGGCGATTTCTTCACTTCCGGTGGTGTTGGCGGAAGCCCATCTGGTTTCCGGATCACCATCAGTCATCTTGGAAGCACTGTAGGAAGCGCCCCAGTCCTGTGTCCAGGAGACACTGGTTTCGGCAATCTTCAGAGAACCGGTGGTATAGTCGCCTTCAAATTCAGCAGATACAGGCTGTTTTCCATTGAACAGAGCAGCTCTGATCAGGGTGTGGCCTTCTGCATTGACGGCGACAGGACCTGTATATTCCTGCGAAGCAGCCGTTGGTGCACTGCCATCGGTGGTATAGCGGATGGTGTAGTTCGAGGGGGTAGCCAGTTCAATGGTATCGCTGGCGCTGATGACACCGGAAGCCTTGTTGAAGGTGATCTTTCGATCAGACAGTTCGTTTTCTGTCAGGGCTTCGATGCGGCTGATGGCTGCTTTTCTGCTCTGCAGTTCTTCAGCACTCAGGGTATTGTCTTTCAGACCCTGCAGCAGGCTCATCACTTCCACAACATCTTCATCGATTTCCTTCCAGCTCAGGCTGTCGGTTTCGCACAGATACAGAACGGAAGAACGCAGAGGTTCGGCTTTCTGCTGGAGTTCCAGAGCCAGTCTGGCTTTCTGAACCAGAGCACCCAGGCTGGAAGATTCATTTTTCAGAGCTTCAGAAAGCTCATCATGCAGAGCTGGCAGAGCATTCTCCAGTTTAGGAAGCAGTTCTTCAGCCTGTTCTTTCAGAGAATCCATGCCGGCATTGGAAGCGTGAATGGTATAGGTTTCTCCCTGAACAGCATCCACAACAATCTGACCCTTTTCGTTGACGGTGAAGTCGATGGTTTCTCCTTCGTCATTGGTGATGAAGGAAGAATCCAGACCCGGATATTCAGCTACAAAAGTGCTGGAAGCTTCCGGTCCGTCATAGCAGAAGGTAAAGGTTTCGGCTTCATGATTGCTCCAGGTTTCACCGATGGTGAAGTTGCCTCTGGCTTTCAGGCCGTCTACATGGCCATCGCTCCAGGCTTCCGGCAGAGCAGGCAGGAATTCCACCCGTCCTTCATGGGACTGAACGAGCATTTCCGCAACACCGGCCGTCAGACCGTAGTTGCCGTCGATCTGCCAGATGGGAGAACCGTACTTCATGGTTTCTCCGCCGCCGCTGCCGTGGGAATCAAAGAGGTTGGTCTGCAGACCGGAGCTGTTGCCGCCGATCAGGTTTTCCAGAATGGTATAGGCTTTTTCTCCATTGCCGGTGCGGGCCCACAGGTTGATCTTGTTGGCCTTGGACCAGCCGGTGGAATAGACACCGCGCTCTTCCAGAGAAGTCACGGCAGCCTGCATGGTTTCTTCATCATCCTTGGTGATCAGGGTGCCGGGATACAGGCCCACCAGGTGGGAAGAATGACGCTGTTCACCGGGATGGCCGATGTTCCAGCCGCTGTTGGGCACTTCCACTTCAGCCAGGCCGGGCGCAGCGGCATAGGACTGGTTGTGGCCGTTTTTCAGACCCACGCGGGTTTCTTCATACCATTCCTTGATGCCGCCGGATTCGCTGATGTTGATGGGATCCAGACGGTCCATCTTATCCTGCCAGCTAGCCAGCAGTTCTTCATCTTCTCCGGCCAGTTTTCCGGCTTCGATGGCTTCCTTATACAGTTCCCAGACCAGAGACTGGTCATAAGTGGAACCGTTGACTGTCGGGCCCTGTTCTGCAGAAACGGAAGGAGAAACGACCAGACGGTTTTCGCCGTTGTGGGGAGAGTTTTCGTCATCGATGACCTGATAGGAAGAAGTCCACAGGTAGGCATCCCAGAACTGGGCTGCTTCCTTCAACATGGGATAGATCTGATTGACCAGGATATCCTTATCCTGGGTAAATTCATAGTGTGCCCAGGCATTCTGCAGGCACCAGGCTGCACCGGAGGGGTTCCAGCCGTATTCCTGTGCGCCGGAAGGAGAGGTCATGCCAAAGATATTGCTCTGGGTATGGAAGGTGAAGGCGTTCTTGTTTTCCACAGCGCCATCAATGCCATGGACCATTTCAGCTGTCAGACGGCCAGGTTCTCTTAGGGAATCCATGTAGTCCAGATAGGTCTGGCCGCATTCAGCCAGATTGGTCACATAGATGGGCCAGTAGTTCATTTCCAGATTGACGTTGAAGTGATAGTCACCATTCCATGCGGATGGACCAACGGTCCACAGGCCCACCAGGTTGGAAGGCAGAACACCGCGGGAACCGGCAATGGACAGATAGCGTCCAAACTGGAAAGCCAGAACGTCCAGATAGTTGGAAGATTCGCCATTGCGGGCGTTTTCGATCAGGGTATCGGTGGGAATGTCGGAATCATCTTCATCCAGATCCAGTTCAACACGGTCAAACAGTGTCTGATGATCTTCCAGATGACGTTCTTTCAGGGTTTCCCAGCCAAGAGCCGCAGCGTCTTCCACGCGGCCGTCTACTACGGCAGTGAGATCCTTTTCGGTGTCGCGGTAAGTGGGATACTCGTTGAGGTAGTCGGTTTCGGCAGCCATGACGATGAGAATGCGGTCTGCATTTTCCACATGGAAGCACTTGCCGGCATCGTCTGCAGTCAGAGTTCCGCCTTGAGGAATAACCTGCATGGTGGTGCGGAATTTCAGGCCGTTGTCTTTAACAGCGCCTTCGATGGTGAAGGTGCCATCATCCTGCAGAGTGGAAGTGCCGGACAGACCGGAGTTGTTGAGTTCCATGGCGATGTCCACGGAAAGCACGCCTTCTCTGTCACAGTTCAGTTCGGTGACCATGACATTATCCGGAGCACTGACAAAGTGGCTTCTGGAAATGTGGGTGTTTCTCCAGTCGAAGGAAGTGGAGGCAATACCGGTCTGCAGATCCAGTTTGCGGCGGTAACCGCTGACCTGGTCATCCTTGAGACCCATGGGGGAATAATCTACCCAGATATCACCAAAGTCCTGATAGGATCCCATGTTCCAGTCACGGCCCGCAAAGCGGAATTCAGAATAGCCAAGGCCGTTGGTGTCGTTGAACACTCTGGAAGACTTGTCATCCAGCACCTTGCGGTAGGCTTCAATTTCTTCTTTGGTATAGCGGACGTTGCCGAAGGTGTAGTTGGGATTTCCTGTGGGACCGCCGGTCCACATGGTTTTTTCGTTGAAGTGAATTCTCTCTTTGGAGATGCCGCCAAAGATCAGATTGCCCAGGGTGCCGTTACCCAGAGGCAGGGACTGCTGCATCCATTCACCGCCGGCACTTTCTGCCGTATTGATGTTGGCAGGGGTGTTGTACCAGAGTTTCATGGAATCGTTCATGCCAGCATGAGCAGTGCTGGCGGCTTCCGGGCTGGGGGTGTTGGCTGCAGCCGGAAGTGTCAGACTGCCAAAGGTGCTGACACTCATGGAGAGTGCACTGAGCACCGCAAGCAGTCTGCGGGGATTTTTATGCATACGATTTTTCCTTTCTTTTTCCGTCCTGTTTCTGTGGCTCAAAAACAGAACGCGGCGAATGCTTTCAGCCTCTTCTGTGGCAGCCAGTAAGCTGAAAGCACTTTCGGTCTCTTTCAGTATGGCACAGATTGAGAGCACCGAACAAACGAAATTCAATAATGAGTGCTGAAAACTGATAAAAGCGGCCCTCCCTGGTGACCGAAAGAGCCGCTCTGTAGTCACAACCTGTCTGTTTTTCCCTGTTTATGGGATCATTTCGTCTTCAAAACCAGGCTGTATACCTATTTTTCCTGTAGTTTCCGGTTCTGTTTTTCCCTTCCGGCTGTCCGCCTTACGGCACTACGCGTGCAGAAAAACCTTCCCTTTTCCCGTTCCTGTGCGCCCTGGGCAGAAACACCGGAAATGGAAAAAAGGCTTCAGACACTGGCCGGACCAGGTTTGAAGCCTTCGTAGTATTCTTCTTATTCTTCGCGCAGAAGGATGTGTTCGGCATCCTTGAAAATGTGGTTGGCGGGAATGGTTCCGCGCACACAGCTGACCGGATATACGCTGGCATGGCGTCCGATGATGGTGCCGGGATTGAGCACGCTGTTGCAGCCGACTTCCACGTAGTCTCCTAACATGGCGCCCATTTTCTTCAGGCCGGTTTCCATCTTCTCTTCGCCATCTCTGACCACTACCAGGGTCTTGTCACTCTTGACGTTGGAGGTGATGGAGCCGGCTCCCATATGGGAGCGGTAGCCCAGAATGCTGTCGCCTACATAGTTGTAGTGAGGCACCTGGACGTTGTCGAACAGGATGACATTCTTCAGTTCGGTGGAGTTGCCTACCACACAGTTTTTTCCTACCAGAACACTGCCTCGGATAAAGGCACCCGGACGCACTTCCGTTCCTTCCATGATCACAGCCGGACCATTGAGGCTTGCGGTGGGTGCGATGGAAACGGAATTGTGAACCCAGACATCAGGAGCCGCTTCATGATAGGCTTCCGGATCCAGGGTCGAAATCAGCCCGGTGACAAATTCTTTGATGCCCTTGAGAGCCTGCCAGGGATACTCGTACTGCTCCAGATAGGCTTTGGCAGCGGTGTGCTGCAGATCGTACAAATCAGAAATTTTCAGCATGGAATGTCCTTCTTTCTTCCGGATTACCATCCGGTCTCCTGTCCGGATTCGTCATAGGGCCAGTCGTCCCCGCCATCGGCTCCGGGCTCAGCCCACTCGGTGGAATCGCCCTGCCAGGGTTCGGACCAGCCGCCCTGATCGTCATAACCGGGATCATATCCGGGGTCTTCCACCGGAACCTGCTGATCCCAGACAGGAACCTCCTGGGTATCGGGATCGGCGGCCTGATCAGCATCAGGGTTTTCCTGAGCGTTCGGGTTTTCCTGAGCGTTCGGGTCTTCCTGAGTATCCGGATTCTCATTTTCATCCAGAGGTTTTTCCTCCTGGTTTTCCTGGTCCCCTGCTCCTTCTTCCGTCTGCGTGTTCTGGGAAGCAGGAGAGGAGAGATCCGGTGTGCTGCCTTCTCTGATGGCGGCTATGGCCTGGCGCACATCTTCCAGGGAAGCAGAATCGGCTTCCACCATATTGGCCGGTGCACCCAGAGTAGGTGAATTCTGCCACTGGGCTGTGCCGGTCAGTTCTGTTTCCAGCACCTCACAGGGAATGGGATGCAGGCAGAACATCTGCAGGAACGCGCACAGTTCGGAATAGCTCATGTTGGTGTGGACAGCTCTGGCCAGATTTTCCAGACTCTTGACATCCTTGAGGCTGCCCTGGGAGCGCAGCTTTTCCACTACTGCATCCAGCAGAGCGCCGGGGTTGTGCTGATAGTCATTATCGGCCGCAGAGAAATCATTGAGTTCTCTGTAGTAGGCTCTGGCCATGGCCGGATTCATCTCCTGCTCCCCTTCCTTGAAGGTGTAGTTGCCGGAGGAATATTCCGTTTCGTTGTTGACCAGGACGGGATCATCAAAGTCCATCATGGACACCAGAGTTTCCAGATCCACCCGGATGGTGTAGTTGATGTCCGTATCCAGCAGGGTGCTGACGGTCTCCTTGAGAGCTTCGATGGAGAACAGACTGGACAGGCCCAGCTTGTCTTCCTCCGTGATGCACTCCAGTTCCGGCGGGCACGCATACTGGGTTTTCAGGTTTCTGGGCAGAAAGACGCTCAGAGCCGTTCTGGTTTTGGGATTGACTGTCACCACAGCCGTTAACAGAGAGCGGTAGGATTCCTGGTCCAGCGAACTGGAAGAAGCGCTCAACAGAATGGTGAAGGGCTCCGAATGCATGTTGACGGGAATGGATTCATTGCGCAGTCCCGTATCCACGGAAAAGTCTCTGACCAGAGTCAGTTCGTTTTTCAGGTTTTCCATGCCCGGGAAGGCGCTGGCCAGAGAAATATCTTCACTGGACAGGAACACCGCCCGCACCGCCTGGCCCTTGAGGGCTTTGATCAGGCTGTCCATGGTGGGATAGGAAACCTGCTTGATGGTTACGCCATCGGCATCCATCAGGTCTTTGGCAAAGGCACTGGCATCATTCTGGCTTCTGGATGCCAGAACACCGATGTCGGCATCTTCCAGAGCCTGAATGGAAGCCACGGGGACTTCCTTGGCGGTGTAAAGCCCCAGTGTTCTGTGAATGGTATCGGTGTGTCTGGCGGACTGCTGAATGGACACCATGATTTCATTGCAGCGCTGTTCTCCGTTAAAGGAGCACACGCAGACAATGGCGCAGAGCAGCAATCCTACAATCCGGACAAAATAGCCGTCCAGATAGTGCAGCAGCAGAATGGCTGCGGCAATGAGCAGCAGACCGGCGCCCAGCACCAGCCCGATTTCCAGCAGGGAAAACAGCTGGACTCTGACCAGTTCTGCCACGACCCAGATCAGGCAGCCCAGAGCCGGAATCAGCGCCAGCATCCATGGATTTTTCAGCCAGTCCGGCACTTTTCTGGCTCTGGAAGGCTGATGGACAGAAGCCGGTTTTTCGGGTTCTTTCTGATCTTCCTCAGTCTGGTTTTCCGGATTCTGGTTTTCCTTCTTCTGATTTTCAATTGTTTCTTTCTGCTCCTGTTCTGCAGAGGCTTCCTCTGCCTGAACAGGCTGCTTGTCGTTTTGCGAACTGGATGGATCAGGCAGATCTGGCAGACTGGTTTCTTCTGCCTCTGGCTGATGCGGTCCCCTTTCCTTGTGATTCATTTCATCTCTCCCCTTATCGTTGTGTGTTCTGCCTGATGACAGAACAGGTGGTTTGTTCTCTCTTCAATACTTCAGCTGGTGAATCCTGTGTACAGCTTCTGCAGTGTTTCGTGCAGTCTGTTCAGTGCAGAAAGGAGGCCGTTTCTTCATGACCGATCTTTTCCAGTTTGACGTGGAGGGACAGCCGGCGCTGGGTGTTGAGCTTATCAAAGCTCACCAGCATGCTCTGGGCGGCTTCATCCACTTCCAGAATGGTGCCCTCTCCAAAGACCTTATGCCGGATGCGGTGCCCGCTGCTCCAGCCAGGCCCCTTAGCCGCCTGAGCCAGCAGGCCCGGACGGGAGGCGATGGCTTTCTGGGTGCGTTCCAGCAGCTCCGGTGAAGGAGCCGGCTGCCAGAGCAGGTTTTCTTCTCCGATATCTAACAGGAACCGGCTGGGCAGGCGGTACGCGCCCGAATTGAGCTTGCCTTCGGCATCGGTGAGAATCAGTCTGCTTCTGGCACGGGTCATGGCGACAAAAGCCAGTCTTCTCTCCTCTTCCATCTGCTGCAGGGTGCGCACCTGTCTGGTGGGAAACATGCCTTCGTTCATTCCCACAATCATAACACACTCAAATTCCAGTCCCTTGGCGGTATGGATGGTCATCATCTTGACGCTTTCCCGGTTCATATCCTGATCTGCGCTGCCTAAAAGTGCGGCGTGATTCAGATACATTTCCAGGCTGACATCTTCACCGGCCGTCAGCTCATATTCACTGATGGCCTGCTTGAGCTCGGCCAGATTGTCCAGCCTTTCCTGAGCCCCTTCCAGGCGAAGCATCTTTTCATAGCCCGACTGATCCAGCACGGCAGACAGCACTTCGGATAAACCCATTTCCTTCCAGGGCAGATTTTCGATGAGGTTCACGAACTCTGCTGCCTGGGTGGACTTGAACAGATCGGTATCCAGGGAATCCTGAAGGGTCTCATATAAGCTCTTGCCGGTTTCGGCTGCCTTTTCCCGCAGCCAGGCCATGCGCCTGCGTCCGATGCTTCTCTTGGGCTTGTTGACGATGCGTTCAAAATCCAGGTCGCTTTTCCACACCAGCATGCGCATCAGGGACAGAGCGTCCTTGATTTCCATGCGCTGAAAAAACTGTACGCCTGAATAGATGGTATAGGGAATCTGCTGTTCAAGGAAGACTTCTTCCAGGGTTCTGGACATGTAATGGGCCCGGTAGAGAATCACCATGTCCTTGTAAGCCAGTCCATGATCGTGGAGCTCCGTAATCTGGCTGGCCAGAAAGAGAGCTTCTTCCCTGGCACTCTTGAAATGAGCTGCCCGCACAGATGGTCCCGGCAGGTTCATGGATATCAGATCCTTGCGGATCCGGTCCTGGTTGACGTCCACCAGATGATTGGCCGCCTGGACAATCTGAGGGGTGGAACGGTAGTTTTCATTGAGGAAAATGGTCTGGGTGCCGGGAAAATGATGGTCGAACTCCGTCAGGTAGCTGACTCTGGCGCCGCGCCAGGTATAGATGGTCTGGTCGGGATCGCCCACCACAAAGAGGTTGTGATGATAGCCCTGAAGCACTTCCATAAGCCGGTACTGCAGCTCGTCAATGTCCTGGAACTCATCGATCATGATGTATTCCAGCCTCTGCTGCCACTTCAGGGCAATCTCGGGATTTTCTCTGAAAATCTGCAGAGTCAGGATAATGAGGTCGTTGTAGTCCAGAGCGAAGTTTTTCCGCTCATGGTACAGGTACCCGTAAAAAATGATGTCGTCTGCTTCTCTGGCTCGCAGATACCGGTCTCTGGCTTCCTCCAGAGACAGGGAGGTCAGAATCTGATGGTAGTCGGGGACTTCCTGCAGCTTCTTCATTTCGATCATGTCTCTGGCCTTGGAAAAGGTCATGTCCCGGCTGGTCAGACCCCGTTCTTCATAGATGGACTGCAGAAAGGCGTCGATGTCGGAATTGTCCAGCACCATGAAGGAGCGGGGATAGTGAATGGCATGACTTTCTTCCAGCAGAATGGTGTTGCAGAAGGAGTGGAATGTGGAAATATAGCCCGTATCCTGGTCACCGATCATTTCATGAATGCGGCTTCGCATCTCTGCGGCTGCCTTGTTGGTGAAGGTGACACACAGAATGGAACCGGGCAGAATGCCCATTTCCTGCACCAGCCAGGCAAACCGGTGGGTCAGGGCTCTGGTCTTACCGGAGCCGGCGCCCGCAATGACCCGGACAATGCCTTCCGTGGTGGTAACGGCCTCCTGCTGGGAGGGGTTGAGGGATTCGAGGATCTCTTCCATGTGCGCCTTCCTTTCTAACTGTCCTGCAGGGACAGTGGTTGATTTTCTTTATTTTATTCTTCCTGTGCGGCATCCACCGCCGGCAGGCGCATGGACAGGTTTCTGGGTACGGTGCGGATGGTCACCTGCTGCTGTTCGCCGCCGTATTCGCCATCCAGCGTCCAGACGGTGGGTTCGGATTCAATTTCAAACCAGGGAGACTGGATCTGCACAAAGAAATCGGAGTCATAGTTCTTTTCCCGGATGGAACGGAAGATGGTATCCAGCTCCATGAGATTCATGGGCCGGCGGATGAAGAAGCCTTCCAGCAGGCCGTCATTGCAGGAGAACCGCTCGTCGATGAAGTTGTTCATGCCGGCGATGAAGCGGCTGTTGGAGATGCTGCCAAAAATGAAGTCACCTTCCACTTCCCCCTGATCCCAGATCACTTTCATCTGGGAGGAATTGTTTTCCCAGTGGGCAAAGTCCACACTCTGCAGGCCTCTGACTACATAGGCCAGATAGCCCCAGCGCTTTTTCTCTTCCTGGCTGGTGGCCCAGGAGACGCTGGTGGCTACTCCAAAGGCTGCTACATAAACGAAGGCTTCTTCGTTGAACAGCCCGGTGTCCATGAGCACATCCTGTCCTTCCAGGGTGGTTCTGGCCGCTTCCAGGGGAATTCTGGAAATCCGGTGGGTGTTGGCGTAGTCGTTGGTGGTGCCAAAGGGGATATAACCCATGGGATAGGCAGCCTCGGCCGTGGAAAGACCGCCTGCCATTTCATGGAGCATGCCATCGCCGCCGCACACCACGCACAGGTCAAATTCTCCGGCCATTTCTCTGGTCAGTCTGGTGCAGTCTCCCTGCCGCTGGGTGGGATAGACGCTGACCAGCCAGCCCTGGCCGGTATAAAAATCCAGCAGACCCGGCAGCTCCTGGAGGACTTTCCCCGTTCCGGAATGGGGATTATAGATCAGCAGCAGTTTTTTCATTCTCGTCTTCCTTTCCTTCCACTTTCTTTCAAGTTCCTATTTTACCCAGTCCCCGCAGGAATTGGGCAAATCTCCGCAGAAACTCCAAAACTGAAAGATGAAAAAAACCGTCCGGTGTGGACGGTAGAAAAATCAGACGGCGTTGTCGCCATAGAACATGTTCTGAATGGTTTTGACCAGCAGAGTCAGATCCAGCCACAGAGACCAGTTGCGGAAGTAAAACTCATCCAGCTGCAGACGCTGTTCAAAGCTGACAGCGGAGCGGCCGTGAGTCTGCCACATGCCGGTGATGCCCGGAGCACTGGAGACGATGGCATCGTAGTAGTCTCCCATGTCCTTGACTTCCCTGGGCAGGTAGGGTCTGGGACCGATCAGAGACATGTCGCCCTTGAGCACGTTGATAAACTGGGGGAATTCATCCAGGGATTTTTCCCGCAGGAACTTGCCCGCCTTGGTAATGCGGGGATCGTGCTGCAGCTTCTTGTTCTTTTCGTATTCTTCCCGGATGGCGGGATCCTTGGCCATGAGCTCTTCCAATACCTTTTCGGCGTTGGGGATCATGGTGCGGAACTTGTAAACCTTGAAGATTTTGCCGTTCTTGCCAATGCGGTCCTGGGTAAAGAACAGGGGATCTTTATCACCGGACTGTCTGTTCTTGATCCAGACATAGCCGATCAGCGGCAGCAGAATGACGCAGCCGGCCAGTCCGCCCAGAATATCGATGAAGCGCTTGGCGGCATGGTCCAGAGGACTCATGCGGTCGCGGGAAGTGGAAATCATCAGCAGGCCGTCGAAGTCTTCCACAGTGGAAGCAAAGGTCACCAGCCCATCTGACCAGGGCAGGTATTTGACGGTGTCCACCTTCTTGTTCAGTCTGGAGGACAGTCTGCTCAGATCTTCCTGATCGATTTCAGGAATGGCAATGAGCACGGTATCCGCATGGACTTCATCGATGACCTTTTCCAGATCTTTCAAAGGTACGATGGGCGCTCTCTGTTCCACGATTTCCTGATTGCAGCTTTTCATGAAGGGATCATCGTTGCAGTTGATGAAATAGCGGATGTCCATGAGGGAAAAGCGGTTGGCCCGGGTCACGTTGTCCAGCTTGCGGGCTGTTTTGCCGGCCCCCACAACCACCACGTTTTTCTTCACCTTGTTGAAGAGCAGCACGTGGGCATAACGGGTGATGGCCAGGGTGCACAGGAAATCCAGCACGGTAAAGCCGATGATATAGCCGATTTCAGCCAGGGCTGTGGATGAACGGAAGGCCACAGTCAGAATGGCCGTAAACAGGAAGCCCGCATAACCCATGACCTCCAGCCGCAGCTCGTCATAGGAAAGCAGGGTGTCTTCCTTAAAGCGGCCGGCAATAAACTGACAGAACAGATACAGAGCCAGCAGCTTCAGCTTTCGTTCAATATTAAAGGGAAAAATCATCAGAAGCAGGACGGTGAAGAAAATCTCCAGACCCAGTCTGATTCGGTTCATTTTACTCATAGTGTTTCCGGAACTCCTTTCTTCGCCAGCTCCGCGTCAGAGCGTACTGCACTCTGTTGCGAAGTCTTCGGATGGGCATATGCCTTTTCTCTTTTTCTGACTGTTCCAACTGGAGGACAGGTCTTGAAGCAGCATGCAGTCCTCTGGCTTCGATCCAGACGTTGAGCAGACGCTCGGCCAGAAAGCCGTAGATCCGCTTTTCATAAGCCGGATACTGGCTGATGTCCGTCTGTTCTTCCAGCTTGAATAATAAGGGAAACAGCCAGGCGCAGTAGGACCGGTAAAGAGAAGCCGGCATGATCACCATATTATACAGATGAAGAGAGCCGCTGCTCATGACTTTGTCAAAAGCAGCCACATCTTCAGGATGAAGAGTTTTCAAAATGGCCCGAAGATTCCTCAGATCCTTCTCATAACCGCTGGTCTGCACGTACTGTTCCCAGACGGTCTCCTTGAGAGGTTCAGGGGCAGCCACAATGAGATCGTACTTTTTGAGCAGTTCTTCAATGCGGGCCGGATCCTGTAAATCTTCAAAATAGCGCCTGTAGTGGTTGATGCCGATGATCCGGCTGTGCCGGTCGTTTTTCCAGATCCAGTACAGAGCTGTCAGCTCGCACCAGCTGGGATTGCGTTCGCTGATGTTGTCCCCGGTGTTGTCCCGCAGAAAACCCAGGTCTTCTCCGGCCCCCACCTGAATGGGAACCAGATCCGGATAATCCGGGACCCGGAAAGCCTTGTGGGCGACCACATATTCGCTGATGCCGGCATCGTGGCGGATGGATGGGGATGAATTCATGCGTTGTTCTCCATTTCCAGATACATCTCTTCCATGGCTCTGGCAGCCTTTTTCACATCATACCCGGCTTCCGTCATGGCTGTTGTGGTATTTTTTCTGGGCTTTTCCAGAACCTTCTCCAGGGTGGTGACCCACTGGGGCAGATGTTCTCTGCCAAGAGGCACAAAGGAAGAGAGTGCAGGCAGAGGCAGTTCCCTGGTGATCTGATCCGAGCACACCACAGGCAGGCCGCAGGCCTGGGCTTCGACGCCGACCACCGGCAGGCCTTCAAAGAAAGATGGAAGAACCAGCGCATCCATGGCATTGAACAGATCGGGAA
>Cinder_p2__coassemble_1620_pt1 | contig 23404 bp, 19 predicted proteins | sample Cinder_p2__metabat2_low_PE_019 | metagenome-assembled genome bin Cinder_p2 | reverse complement strand
CGTCGGAGAAACATATTAGATTAACCACCCCCGCGAAGCGGGTTGGTACAAAAGAGAAGCACGGCTTTTTGTGTTTACCGGTCCGGGCTTGAAAGGCAGGGTCTTCCCGACCCGCTGGTAGAATTGTTCTGAAAGCAGGGTGAAAGTATGCTTACACAAGACAATCTGATTTCCAAGGCCAGAGCCATTGACGGCCGGGGCTATCCCAACTACAAGAGCCTGAAAGGCTCCTATGACTTTGACGGCTTTATTCTGGAAATCACCCACGTTCAGTCCGATCCCTTTGCCTCTCCCAGTTCCATCACCATCGAGGTGCCAGCACCTGGTTTTCCGGCAGAGGACTATCAGAACAGGTATGAACAGACAGCACTGGAAGACTTCCTGATCCGGGAGTTTCGCCGGGTGCTGAAAGAAAACGAAAATAAAAAGAGCGGTTCAGGCAAATCCGGTAAAATCTCCGTCTCCCACCCGGGACAGGAGATTCTGGAACGCAGCGCCTGCCACGTCAATCCCAAAAACGGAAGTCTCACCTTCCGCTTCCATGCCGGTTTTCCGGCAGCCGGTCGAAAGATTCTGGGCCGGGAATTTCTGAACATGATCCAGCGGTCCATTGTACCCACCGTCCGTAAGGCACTGTTCTATGACAGCTGGAGCCAGAAGACCAGAGAGCAGCTGAAAAGCCGCATGAATCTGGTCAGAGACCAGGAATATATCCGCAGAGAACTGGAGAACCGAGGCCTGTCGGCTTTTGTTGCGGATGGTGCTATTCTGCCCAGAGCCTCCGGTATTTCCTCCAGACCCATGGAGAACGCTTTGCCCTTTACTTCTCCTGAAAGTCTGCAGGTCACCATGGATCTGCCCTATGGCGGCAAAATCACCGGTATGGGCATTCCCAATGGCATTACGCTGATTGTGGGCGGCGGCTATCATGGCAAGACCACACTGCTGGAAGCCATTGAATCCGGTGTCTATCCCCATATCGAAAAGGACGGCCGGGAATACGTCATCACCAGAGACGACGCCTTCAAGATCCGTGCCGAAGATGGCCGTGGCATCCATCATGATGACATTTCCATGTTCATTCAGGATCTGCCCTTTGGAAAATCCACATCTGATTTCGTCTCCGAAGATGCTTCCGGTTCCACTTCGCAGGCTGCCAATGTGGCAGAAGCCCTGGAAGCCGGCAGCCGTCTGCTGCTGATGGACGAAGATACCTCCGCCACCAACTTCATGATCCGGGACCAGATGATGGCCGATGTGGTGGAAACTTCCAGCGAGCCCATCATTCCCTTTGTCAGCCGGATCCGCGATCTGAAGGACCAGCAGAATGTGTCCGTCATTCTGGCTGCCGGCAGCAGCGGTGCCTACTTTGACAAGGCTGATACCATCATCCAGATGGATCAGTATGTGCCTGTGGATATCACAAAGCTGGCCAAGGAGAAAATTAAGAAGTATCCGAAAGTGGAAGAACACTATCCTCCCTATACCCCTGGCGTCCCCCGTTTCCTGAAGGGGGCTCCGGCAGCGGATGCCGAAAAGGTCAAGGTCAAGAGCAATGGCCTGGATACCGTCACCATTGCCAGAGAACCCATTGACGTGCGCTACCTGGAACAGCTCAGAGATCCCGAACAGCTGAAGGCCCTGGGCTCCCTGGCTCTGTATGCCGTCCGGAATCTGGCGGATGAAGGTCTGACCCTTTCTGAAGTGCTGGATCAGATTGACAAGGGACTGGATGAGAACACCCTGGCCTTCTATGGCCAGGGTGATCTGGCCAGACCCCGCCGGTATGAACTGGCCGGTCTGCTCAACCGCTGGCGTTCTGCCCGCTTTGAACAGAAGAGAAATCCGGGCCTGCAGCCGGAACTGGATGTCGAAGTGGATGGATAATCCCAAACTGAATTGAAAAATAATCCCCGAAGAGAAAATTCTTCGGGGATTGTTTAGGTTACTCGGTTTTCTGTTTTTCCTCATGCCGTTTTTTGAATTCGTTGCCAAAGTAGATCAGGCGGGAAGTGTACTCGCACAGGATGTGTTTTGGCTTCCAGTCGGGATAGGTCATGCAGGAATATTCGGAGAAGAACTGTTTTGCGATGGCGCAGGCTCTTCTGGCATGCAGGGAACTGGTGAGCACCAGAATGGGGATATCTCCCAGCCGTTCTCTGGTGTTTTCGAAGTTCTGCCAGGTATTTCTGGCCTGGTCTTCTTCCACGATGGGGATGTTTCTGAAAAAACGGATGTAGTCGGCCATGGCTCTGGCTTCCGTGTACTGATTTTTGACGGCTCCTCCTGAAATGATCAGGGTGTCATAGAGTCCGTCATCCCAGGCTTTCATGGCCAGATGGCACCGCTTGAGCTGGCTGCGGCTTAATGTGCCGTCATTGTGGCTGGGACAGCCCAGAAGCAGGGCATAGCGTTCCGGCTTTTTCGGCGGACACTTGGGCAGCATTTTTCGTTCAACAACCGCATAGGCAGCCAGAGCTCCAAGAATCAGAGTGGTGCCGGTGATGAACAGAGCTTTGGCCACAGGGTGGCGGGAAGGCTGTTTTTTCTTCATAAGGAACTCCTTTCCTGAATAGTTCTCAAAAGGGTGAACAGAGACGGAAGGACAGATCAGCGCTCTGTCATGACCGGGATGCTTTTCCAGGATTTTCTGGTGATGATTTCCATGAGCTGCCGGGGTTTCTGCTGCATGGCAAAAAGCCATTCAGGCAGCTGACGCTGGGTGGAATAGATTCTGGGATCCCGGTCTTCTTCGGCTGCTTTTTCACTGAGGGTTTTCAGCCAGCTTCGGCCGGTCTCATTGGCCCCCAGGACGATGACGGAATCAAAGTCGGGATGAGCTTCCATCTGGGTGCGGGTCAGCTGCAGCAGAATGAACAGGCAGGTGCGCTGAATGCGGGCTCTGGAATAGCTGCGGTTCTGGGTGTTTTCCAGAAAGTCCTCCCAGGTGCTGAACCTGGCAGCATTTCTGACCAGCAGGTTCTCTATGCCCTCTGTGCAGAGATGAAACTCCCGGAGCCGTTCAGGCGGGCTCATGAGCAGAGCAGCCCGCAGCAGGGGATAGAGGGCCTTCCAGGAGGCGTTTTTGACAAACAGGGAATCGAGATAGACCCGCCTGCCGGCAAAGTAGTCGGCTCTGGTGCGGGTGGCGCTGATGAAGTTCTGATCCCGGGGAATGCACACGGCATTCATGCCCAGCTTTTCACACCATTTCAGATACTGAATACCCAGCAGGTCGTTGGGACCGATGCCGGGCAGAATGTTCTGGGTATTGCGCATCTGGGAAAGGGCCGGATCCTGCTCCAGTTTTTCGAGGCTGGCCAGGGCATTCTGCAGAAAGGCAAAATCACCGGTTTCCGAGCCGAAGCAGATGGTCTGCACCCCGGCCTGATGGAGAGCCTGTAGAGAATATTTCGCAAAATAGTCTGCAGACTGGGCGGTATAGCAGACGGGCAGACCGATGACCAGATCGGCTCCATGCTCCAGAGCCATGCGGGCCTTGTCGGCAGGGCTCATCAGGGAAGGCAGGCCTCTCTGGGAAAACCACTGGGAAATGACCACCACCAGCACGTCGGGGTGGAGCAGTTCTCTGGTCTGTTCAAGATGATGAATATGTCCCTGATGAAACGGGTTGTACTCTGCAACAATGCCTGCAATGCGCATTCGGGCTCCTTTCCGGATACAAATCAGAAAACTCTTGGCTTTTCCTTTTCAAGACTCTTCTGCTGTGGTATCCTTTCACACGTTGTGGGTTGGCTGATGTGCCAAACGCAAGTTTGACTTTTAAATAAGCCAAAACTATAATATCAGATGCTACATGAGGTGATAATCGTGAAGTTCACAAGAAATGACTTCCTGGCAGCCCGAGAGCTCACCATCCCCGTGGACGAATGGATCTCTGTTGAAGAAAACGATCTGCTCAAACACAGCATGGTTACTTCCGTACCTGAATGTCATGTGACAGGCACTCTGTCCTATGACGGACGCAGTCTGGTTCACTCCGATCTGGAGATCGAGGGAACCATGATGGTACAGGACTCCATCACCGGGGAAGACCTGGATGTCGATTTTGAAACAGAATCCTCCAGTATCTATTCCTTCGAACCCCTGAAGGAACCAGATGAGGACATTACGGTGGTGAAGAAGGAAACAATCGACCTGAATCCCGAAATCTTTCAGGCCATTGTTTATGAAGCACCCATGAGCATTACCCGCCTTCCGAGAGACCAGTATCCAAAAGGTGATGGCTGGGTTCTGATTTCTGATCAGGATCCTCAGTCTGAAACCCGGGAAACAGATCCCCGCTGGGCAAAGCTGAACGAAATTCATTTTGATGACTAGGAGGTGCTGAAATGGCTGTACAGCAGAGAAGAGGTTCCAAACACCGCAAAGCAAAAAGAAGATCCCATTACAAACTGAGCAAACCCGCGCTGGTAAGATGCCCCAACTGTGGTGAATTCAAACTGGCTCACAAAGTTTGCCCTACCTGTGGTGTTTATCGCAGAAGAACCGTTGTAGAAGTAGAAACAGCAGAAGCGTAAGCTCTGACTGGAAGAATAGAAGAGTCCAAAGGGCTCTTTTTTTCTGGTCATTTTTCGTGAAAACAGCAGGATTGTTAATTAAAGATTCATTTTTTAACAAGAAAAAGGACTGCGGCTGTTTCTATACTGTAATCGACAGGAGGGCTGACTATGAGCAGACATACCAATTGGATTCGAAACACCCTGCTGATGGGGCTGCTGGTCATGGCCGGCTGCTCCCAGCATTCCAGCATTACCCTGACTTCCCCCGTGACCAAGACGGCCATCGGCAGGGAAGTGGTCATTTCCATGGAGACCAGCCCGGCAGATCTGAACATTACCAGTGATGCCCTGGTGCTCACCGGACCGGATTCCAACGTCAGCATCGACATGGACACCCGGACCATCAGCTTTTCCGCTGATACGGCCGGTTCCTATGAAATCAGCCTGGAACAGGACGGCATTCGAAGCAACACCATCCGCCTGACCGTGGCTGATGAAAGTCTTAAGAACCAGAAGGCTTCCAGCATGACAGGTCATGAAGCTGTCGCAGCCCAAAGCCCGGCAGAGGATGAGAAAATCAACACGGAATCCGGCCAGCAGCAGGATTCCCTGCCTGTCCAGTCTGAAGATGAAACCCAGAAGGAACAGACAGCACCGGACACTTCTGCGACAGATCCGGCTCCTGTGATCTATACGGTGGATGAACTGCTCAATACGGCACCCTCCCTGGTGGAAAATAAGACCCAGGTCAGCGTAACCGGCCTTCTGCCCGTTTCTCTGAGCATGGATGCGTCCGGCAACCTGGTGGCCAAGATTTACAGCGATGATCAGTCCCAGTACCTGGTGCTTTCCGGCAAGATCCCCGATTTCGGGGGCTGTCCGGCTGAACTGACAGGGACTCTCAGCTTCAACGGATCCAATTATGTGCTCAGCGTATCCAGTTCTGTGCAGCTGGATCCGTCCTATCAGAGCGTTTCCGAATAAAACCAGAAGAAATCCTGACCGGTGCCGTGCACCGGTCTTTTTTAAAAAGATTCATTAAAATTGCCGCCTGTCAAGAGTCTGAAAAACTTTCATGGACTTATCTGGAGGAGTTTTGTATAATTTGCATGCTTTAAAATTTTGAAAAAGGACAAAGGATACTAAGAATATGAACCCAATCGTAGCAGCTCTTTTGTCCGGAGTAGCCGGCATTGCCATCGGCGTCATTGTGATGCTCATGATGTCCAGAGCCGGATTAAACAAAGATCAGCAAAAGGCAGAACAAATTCTGCGCAAGGCCGAAACAGATGCAGATGCGAAACTGAAGCAGGCCGTTCTGGAAGGAAAAACCCAGGTCCACGAACTGAAAGTCGAAGCGGACAAGGAAATCAAGGAACGGAAGCAGGAAGTCACGAATCTGGAAAACAAGCTGCTTCGGCGTGAAGACACCCTGAATTTCCGGGATGAAGCACTGACCCAGAAAGAAAAGGACATGGCTCTTCAGCAGAAAAAAGTCAGTGAAAAACTGGCTGTGCTTGAAGAGAAGGAGAATCAGCTCCAGACAGAGATCGACAGACAGATTGAGGTGCTCGAGGGCGTTGCCCGCATGAGCTCTCAGGAGGCCAGAGAAGAACTCTTCTCCCTGGTGGAAAAGCAGATGGAACACGAAACCATGGCTTACATCAAGGAAAAGGAAGACGAAGCCCGCTCCGCTGCCACCGTCAATGCTCAGGAGATCATCGCCATGTCCATCGAACGCATGGCTCAGCAGGAAACCATGGACCGTACGGTCTCCGTGGTTGCCATTCCCGGAGAGGAAATGAAAGGCCGCATCATCGGTCGTGAAGGCAGAAACATCCGTGCCTTTGAACAGGCAACGGGCGTTGAGCTGAACATCGATGATACTCCCGATCTCATTACCATCACCTGTTTCAACCCCATCCGAAGAGAAGTGGCCCGCCTTTCTCTGGAATACCTCATCAAGGACGGACGCATTCAGCCCGGCCGCATCGAAGAGGTTGTCAAGAAATTCCAGCATGAAGTGGACATGGAAATTCAGAAGGCTGGAGAAGAAGCAGTCTTCAAGCTGGGCATCGGACGCATTGACCGAGAAATCGTCAAGCTCATCGGTACCCTGAAATACCGTTTCTCCTATGGACAGAACGCCCTGCAGCACAGCATGGAAGTGGCTCTGATCGCCGGCAGCATGGCCGCCGAGCTGGGCCTGAACCAGCACATGGCCAAACGGGCCGGTCTGCTGCACGATATCGGTAAAGCACTGAATATCGATCAGCAGGAAGGCTCCCATGTGGAACTGGGATACAAATTCTGTAAGAAGCATGGCGAGAAGGAAGTGGTGCTCAACGCCATTCAGTCTCACCATGGAGATACGGAACCCAAATTCCTGACCAGCCACCTGGTTATCGCAGCTGATACCATTTCCGCTGCCAGACCCGGTGCCCGTAAGGAATCCGCCCAGGCGTATATCAGCCGTCTGGAAAATCTGGAAAAAATCGCCAGCAGTTTTGATGGCGTTGCCAGCGCCTATGCCATTCAGGCAGGCCGCGAAATACGGATCATGGTTCATCCTGAGCAGGTTGACGATCTTGCCTGCGTCAAGATGGCCCGCGACATCCGCGATAAAATTGAATCTGAACTGACCTACCCCGGACAAATTAAAGTAAATGTAATTCGCGAAGTTCGAGCTCAGGAATTAGCGAAATAAATGGAAGGCTGCCAAGGCAGCCTTCTTTCTTGTTCAGGGCACTTTTTTCAGACGGGAAAAGCCGGTACAGTTCAGAACAGAACTCTATTGGAGGATTTTTATGAAAATCAAACCGGAATGGCACCTGCCCGATCACGAGCAGGCTGCCAAACGTACGAAAAATGCCATTCCCTACCTGGAGATGTCTTCTCTTGATGAAGAACTGACCCATGTAGGAGAAGGGAAAAAATATTTTATTTCCACCTACGGCTGCCAGGCCAACGAGCGGGATACGGAAAATCTCAGCGGCATTCTGGAAGCCATGGGCTATGCCCCGGCCGCTTCGGCGGAAGACAGCGACCTGATTCTGCTCAACACCTGCGGCATCCGGGAAAATGCCACCAACAACGTGCTGGGAGAAATCGGCAGCTACAAGAGGCTGTACAGAAACAACAAAGACATGATCATCGGCATCTGTGGCTGCATGTCCCAGGAAGAACATTTTGTGAACACCCTGCTGGAGAAATATCCCCAGGTGCGCCTGGTCTTCGGCACCCACAACATTCCCGATCTGCCTTCTCTGCTCAAAAGAGCCAGTGAAGGCGAGAGGGTCATTGAAGTGTACTCCCGGGAGGGAGAAGTGGTGGAAGGCCTGCCGGAAAAAAGAAAATCCAGACACAAGGCCTGGGTCAACATCATGTATGGCTGCGACAAGTTCTGCACCTACTGCATCGTGCCCTATACCAGAGGCCAGCAGCGCTCCAGAAAGGCCGGCGAGATTCTGTATGAGATCAATACCCTGAAAAAGCTGGGTTATAAGGAGATCACTCTGCTGGGCCAGAACGTGAACGCCTATGGCAAGGATCTGCCCGATCAGCCGGATTTTGCCGGTCTGCTGGAACTGGCTGCTCAAAGCGGCATCGAGCGCATCCGCTTCATGACCAGCCACCCCTGGGATTTCAGCGATGCCATGATTGATGTCATTGCCAGATACGACAACATCATGCCTTATATCCATCTGCCTCTGCAGTCCGGCGATGATGAGATTTTGCGCCGCATGGGCAGACGCTATTCCAGCCAGGACTACCTGAAGCTCTTCCACAAGATTCAGGAGAAAATTCCCGGTGTCTCCATTTCCACGGATATTATTGTGGGCTTTCCCAACGAAAGCGATGAAGCCTTCGAACACACCCTGGATGTGGTCAGAGAATGCGCCTTTGATTCTGCCTTTACCTTCATCTACTCTCCCAGACCCGGCACCCCGGCTGCGGTGATGGAAGATCCCATTCCTCTGGAAGTGAAGAAGGAAAGACTGCAGCGTCTGAACACCCTCTGGAACGATCTGGCCCTGGAAAAGAACAAAGCCTGGGAAGGCCGGGAAGTGGAAGTGCTGTGTGACGGCCCCTCCCGCAAGGATGAACATGTCTACAGCGGCTACACCCCCGAAATGAAGCTGGTGAATTTCACCGGAGAGAATATCCATGCCGGCGATCTGGTCCGTGTGCACATTGATCAGGCAAAAACCTTCTCCATGGATGGTCACGCCCTTGAACGCAATGAGCAATGATATAATCAGAGCCAGGAGGAACCAATGGAAAATCAACAGAAAGAGAATGTCCGTATCGTAGCGCTGGGCGGTCTTGACGAAGACGGCAAGAACATGACCTGCGTGGAGATTAACGGAGATATTTATATTATTGAAGCCGGAATCAAATTTCCTGATGCCAAAGCTGCCCTGGGCGTCGAATTCATCATTCCCGATTTCGGCTGGCTGCAGGAAAGAGCAGACCGGGTCAAAGCCATCATCATTACCCATGGCCATGATGACGTCATGGGCGCTCTGCCCTACCTGCTGAAAACCGTGAAGGCAGATGTGTATGCTTCTCCCTTTACCGCCTCAATTATTACCAAGAAACTGAAACAGGAACGCATCAGCGGTGTGCGGATCAAGAATGTAGGCCGCAACGATGTCAAGCGCATCGGCGGCAGACAGGTGGTCTTCTTCCCCCTGACCCATTCCTATCCCCAGGCTTTTGGTCTGGGCATCCGCACCAACAGCGGCTACATCGTTTATTCCGGTGAATTCATCGAAGACTACGACGATCTGGCTGAAGCCTACAAGGGTGAATATCATGCCATGAACCGCTTCAAGAATGAGGGAGTCTTCATTCTGATGCAGGATTCCAAGGGCGCCGACAGAGCAGGGCACACTTCACCCAACCACAGAGTGGCCAGAAAATTTTCCGACGTGCTGGACAAGTATGAAGACCGCCGCATTTTTGTGGAGATCTACACCCAGTCCGTCTACCGCATTCAGGAAATCGTCAGCATGTGCATCCGTCACAGACGCAAGATGTGCTTCTACACCAAGGAAATCCAGGAACTCATGGCCGGACTGGAAAGCATCACCGATGCCGTTCCCACAGATCTGGTCATTACACCCGAGCAGTTTGATGCGACAGACAATGCGGTCATCATCATTTCCGGACAGGGCAGAGGTCTGTTCAAGCTCATGTCCAACATTGCCAACAACGAAGTGCCTGATCTGCATTTCAGACAGGACGATGTCATTGTAGCGGCCACCCCTCTGATTCCCGGTGTGGAAAAAGCCTACAAGGACATGGAAAACGATATTTACAAGCGTGAGGGAATCATCATCAAGATCGACCAGAACGTGGTGGGCATGCATCCTGCCAAGGAAGATCTGAAGATGATGTTGTTCATGCTGGATCCCATGTACTACATCCCCATCAAGGGCGAATACCGCATGCTTTGTGCCAACGCCATGGTGGCTGAGGAAATGGGCATGCCTCCCACCCGCATCGTCATTCTGGACAACGGACAGATTGCCACCTTTGAAGACGGTGTGCTGATCTCTACTTCCACCGTGCTGAACCTGCGCGAGCAGCTCATTGACGGCAAGGAAAACTGGGATCAGTCCGGTGTAGTCCTCAAGGACAGAGAAATCCTGTCCACTGACGGTGTGATGGTGCTGGCCATCGGCCTGGATTCCAGAACCCACAAGATCATCAACGGTCCGGATATTCAGACCCGCGGTCTGGTCTATCTGAAGGATGCGGAATTCATCACCAAGGATGTGGCCAAGATCATGGAAGACACCATCCGCGAAATGCTGGAAAAGAAGGAATACGACAACATGGAATGCCGCGGCCTGATCCGCGACAAGGTTTCCCGTTATCTGTTCAAGGCTACCGCCAAGCGCCCCATGGTGCTGCCGGTGATCCTGGAAATCAATCCTTCCAAACCCCCAGAACTGGGCAGCTGAGAATTCAGAAACTGTTCAAAACGGCTGAAAGGCCGTTTTCTTTTTCCCTGGAAGAACAGTACGCGCCAGTTCGGGTGTCAGCTTGCCTGTCAGGTGCATTTCTCATAAAATGACTGAGTAGCAGACCTCTGAGGTCTGTCAGTCAAAACTGTTCCCACTTTCGATTCCAGACCAGAAAATGATTTGCTTTTGCGTTCTGGAAGATCATTCTGAATTCTGCTCTGGCAGAATCCGGAAACAATGAAGCGAACGTTCGGGAAGTGGAATGAAGTATGCCCGGACAGAGTCTTTGGAGAACAGGCTGAGCACTGATTCAAAGCATTTGTCCGGTTTTTTTGACCAGGCCGAGATTCTGGTCAGTCAGAAATCAAATCGAAATGAAGAAAACAAATAGAAGAAAAGGAGGGGATGGCATGGCAGCTGCCAGAAAGAAATCCAGTTCAAATTCAAAGAAAAGCAGCTCTTCAGCCAGAAGCCGCTCTTCTGCCAGACAGGCAGAAAGACAGCCCATGGAACTGAGTCCGGCTACCAGGCGGATTCTGCAGTTCTGTCTCATCGTGCTTTGTGCAGCTCTGGCACTGATTACTCTGTTTCGCCTGGGGACGGCAGGTCAGTTTCTCTATGGCCTGATCTCGCTGCTCATGGGCAGCTTTACCTGGGTGTTCCTGCTAGGCGTCATCGGGGTAGGCATCTACATGATCTGGACAGGAGGAAAGGAAATGTTGTCCTTTCGCTTCTGGACGGCTTCAGCGCTGCTGATGTGCGCCTGGTGCATGATGGCGGCTTTGCTGCAGATGCCGGCCAATGATCCCTGGAAGGTGCTTTCCGTGCTCAGACAGACCAGCTCCATGGTGCTGCTTGGCACAGCATCCACATCCTGCGGCTACATCGGTGCGGTACTGGCCGGCATGTTTGCCAGCCTCTTTGCCAATGCGGGCACCTGGATCATGGCGGTGGTCTTCCTCATTCTGGCCATCTCCCTGTTTGGCTGGGAGTTCTGGGATCAGATGATGGAATCCATGAAGCAGTCGCATCTGGAACGCCGGGAAAAACAGCAGCAGGTGCAGGAACAGGCAGCTGAACAGCCCCAGCCTGCTGAAGTCAAACCGGATCTGCAGGGTGGTCAGCCGGCAGAGAAAAAGAAGAAATTCTCCAGCCTTCTGGCCTTTCTGCGGGGGGATGAAGAGGAAGAAGAACAGGCTCTGCCTGAACCGGATCTGAGCAGACATCCCGGCTTTGCCATGCTGGAGCCGGATCTGCCGGCTGAAGAAAAGCCGGTTCATCCTGTGGAAGAAAAATCAGCCTCTCATTCTCATATTCTTCCGGTGTTTACCCTGGCAGAGGAAACCCGGAAGAAAAAGAAGCGCAAGAAGAATACGCCCGGCCAGCAGGAACTCTTCACCCTGGGAATGGAAGCCGACCAGCCGGGCATGGAAAATGGCATGGGCCGCATGATCATGGCCGACCAGCCGGCTTCTGCCAGACCAAAACAGAAGGCAGCCGGAAAGGAACCGGAAGTGTCCATTCCCGTCTTTGGCGGTTCTGGAAATACTGCGAAGGCTGACGAGAGACCAGCAGAAAGCGGCGGGCGCATCCGTCCGGGCATGCTGGATGGCATGGTAGCCGATGCGCGGGCTGAGAAGAGTTCTTCCCGCAGAAAAGCAGCTCCTTCTGCAGAAGCCAGAAATGGTGGCAGAGCCAGAGCGGATTTTGCTTCTCCTGCCTCGCCTGCAAAGCCAGTGGAGCAAAGAGAAGAAAAAGAGGCCCAGAAGCCTGTGGTCAATCACGCCGGGGACCTGCGCAGCTACAAGATGCCTTCTTTGAAGCTGCTCAATCCTTCTGCCCGCAAGGGGCGCAGCGGTATCAATGCCAGCAACGCCCGCAGCGAAGGCCAGAAGCTGATTCAGGTGCTGGACCAGTTTGGCATTCCTGCATCTCTGAGCGAAATCCATATCGGTCCTACCGTCACCAAGTTTGAAATCACCCCGGGCCAGGGCGTCCGCGTCAATGCCATTACCAATCTGCAGAACGACATCAAGATGGCTCTGGCAGCCACGGATATCCGCATTGAAGCCCCCATTCCCGGCAAGAGTGCCGTGGGCATTGAGGTGCCCAACGCCGAGAAGACCGTAGTGTCCATGAGTGATCTTATGCGCTCCATTCCTTCTTCTCTGGTCAATCTGCCTCTGGTGTTCACCCTGGGCAAGGACCTGATGGGGCAGAGCGTCTATGGAAGACTGGATACCATGCCTCACCTGCTGATTGCCGGTGCCACCGGTTCCGGTAAATCCGTGTGCGTCAACTCCATCATCTGCTCCATCCTCATGAGAACCAGACCCGATGAAGTCAAGCTCATGCTGGTGGACCCCAAGAAAGTGGAATTCACACCCTACAACGGTGTGCCTCACCTCATGGCTCCCGTTATCACCGACGGAGATATGGCCAACAAGGCCCTCAAGGTGGTGGTTCAGATGATGGACCGCCGCTATGACCTCTTTGAAGAAGCCAGAGTCCGCAACATCACGGCCTACAACGCCTATTGCGATCAGAATCCCGACAGCCACTTCGTCAAGATGCCCCGCATCGTCATCATCATCGATGAGCTGGCGGATCTGATGCTGGTGGCAGCCAAGGAAGTGGAACAGTCCATTCAGCGAATCACCCAGCTGGCCCGTGCCGCCGGCATTCACCTGATCGTCGCCACCCAGAGGCCTTCGGTCAACGTTATCACCGGTGTCATCAAGGCCAACATCCCCAGCCGGATTGCCTTCATGGTATCTTCCGGTACGGACTCAAGAACCATTCTGGACCAGACCGGTGCGGAAAAGCTGCTGGGCAATGGTGACATGCTGTTCCTGGACAACGGGGAAACCACCCCCAGACGCATTCAGGGTGTCTTTATCCAGGACGATGAAGTCAACCGGATCACCGACTATGTACGCTCTCAGGCTCTGCCGCTGTATGATGATGCCTTCATCACCCTGCAGAACATTGCCGATCAGACAGCGGTCAATGAAATGGCCGCCGGGGCTGCCGATCCGCTCTATGAGCCCATCCGCAGCTACGTCATCGCCATCCAGAAGGCCAGCACTTCCGCCATTCAGCGAAAGTTTGGTGTGGGTTATGGCAAGGCTGCCCGCATCATCGATGCCCTGGAAGCCAACGGCATCGTGGGACCGCCCAATGGCAGCAAGCCAAGAGAAGTACTAATTAAGCGTTCGGAGGATGAAGATACGTATTAAAACGGTATAATAATTAAGAAATGAGAATTTCGGACTTCTTCTGGAGAAGTCCTGAGGAAAGGAGAACAGAATGAATACTTTTCTGAAAACAGGAGAACCCAAGGAAGACCTCAACAGCGTCTCCACTCTGGTGCAGCTGGGCGACTTCTTCTATATTTCCGGTGTGACGGGCAAGGGCTCTACCTTCCAGGAACAGGCAGTGTCTGCCATGTATGGACTCAAGGATGTGCTGCACCAGTTCAATCTGCGTCTGGATCACGTGCTGAAGTTCAACGTTTATCTGCAGGATCTGGAAGATCAGGATGAATTCATGAAGATCTTCGAGAACTTTGTCGAAGCACCTTACCCGGCTCTTTCCCTGATGGAAGTCAGCAGACTGCCTCACGATGCAAGAGTCATGGTTGATGGCCAGGGGGTCAACACCCTACGCCATGAAATCTCCATGCAGGAATCTTATTGTGAAGACTGCGACGCCTGATGGTTCTCCAATCTGAATAAAAAGGACAGGTTTCCAGGCGGCTGAATGCCGTCTGGGACCTGTCCTTTTCTGTTCAGGAAAGAAAGTCCGGAAAAAGGGAAGAGGGCTGCAGCACCTGCAAAAGCACGTCCATATCAGAAAGGTGGCTGCAGAGTCTTCTGGCATCGGGCACTTCCAGCTGCTGGCCATCCCGGAAGGTGATGATCCCTCTGGAAAAGTGATCCTTCACGCTGCACACTCTGGCCCGGTTGATCCAGCAGGAATAGTCCGGATCCGTGTACTTCCAGGGAAAATAGAGGGTGAAGGGCTCCAGAGCTGTCAGGATCGGGACTTTGTTGCGCCGGTTGAGAATGGCCATGGCCAGCAGCTTTCTCTCTTTGAGAGAACTGCCGCCCTCTTTGCACAGTCTGTCCAGCCAGGCTTCAACCGAAGGGGTGATGACCATTTTGGTCTCGTCAGCCCGCAGACAGTGCAGCTGGCGCTTGACGCCGTCAAAAAGCAGATAATTCCACATGAAAAAAACACCTCCGTCGGGCACAGTGTGCCAGAGGAGGTGTTCTGTTTTTCTTCCCGGTGACCGGATTACATCCAGGTAATTTTGCCTTCTTCGCCGGCTCTCACCTTGCGGATGTTGGCTCTGTGGCGGTAGATCACCAGAGCGGTCAGGGCCCAGCTGCCCACAATCAGCAGCAGGCTGTCCATATTCCAGTTCATGCTGGTGAGCTGAATGGAAGAACACAGGGCAGCGGTGATGGAAGCCACGGACACCATCTTGTACAGGTAGAGGACGGCCAGAAACATGATGACGGGTCCGATGAAGTAAAAGCCGTTGCCAAAGACGAAAATGGAAATGCCTAACAGGAAGCCGAACATGGTGGCAACTGCCTTTCCGCCCTTGAAGTGGGCGAAAATGGGATAGCAGTGGCCGATGCAGCAGCAAAGACCGGTAAGCAGAGCGGCGGTAGTGGATACGTAAGAGGCTGCCCAGATGGCCGCAACCACTTTCAGAATATCCAGAACAATGACGCTCAGGCCGGCTTTGGCGCCCAGCACACGGCCGGTATTGGTGCCGCCCAGGTTGCCGGAACCGTGCTGGCGGACATCCGTCTTATAGAACACCTTGCCGATGACAAGGGCAAAGGGGATGGACCCCAGAAGATATCCCAGCAGCATGCACAGCAGGGTAAGCAGGATCTGATTCATAATACTTAACTTTCTCCTTGGATTTTAAAATGATCGTTCAAACGCAGATTCCTCTTCATTTTACCATGCAGACAGGACGCAGGAAAAAGAGGCGGATCAGACAGACAGGCTTTGGAGTCTGGCTTTCATCTGCGCAACGCTTTCTTTGTCTGCATCCGGCCATGTTCCCACGTGGTCATGAGGAGAGCAGGCAAAGCTGACATCACCGCGGATGGTGGTGGGATCTTTATACAGTTTCTTGCAGGATGAGTGGATCTGGCTGGCGCCGGTTCTTTCCAGCACCTGGTGGACATTATCTTTGTTGATACCGCATCCGGGCAGAATCTGCATGCGGCCCTGGTAAGCGGAAATCCATCTGGCCAGATTGTTCAGGGCTTCTTCATCCAGGGCAGTAGAGCCATGACCGGAAGTCAGCACTCTGTCCACGCCCAGAGCACAGAGCTGTTCCAGAACGGCATCAGGATCAGCACACACATCCAGAGCCCGGTGGAAGACGGCTTCCTTTCCATAAGAGTGGATCAGATCCACCATTTTCCGGGTGGCTTCTGCATCCAGAGAGCCATCATCCTTCAGAAAGCCAAAGGCAATGCCGTCTGCACCGGCTTCCAGAAAGAGTCTGGCATTTTCAAGCAGGGTTTTCTGCTCATCCGGGGTATAGCAGAAACCGCAGGGCCTTTCACGGACCATGCAGATGATGGGTTTGGTACTGCAGGCTCTGGCCTGCAGAAAAGAGGCCATGGAGGGGGTCAGTCCTCCAAGACTGAGGGCGCTGTTGAGCTCGATACGGTCAGCGCCGCCTTCAAAGGCATCCATGGCTGCCTGGGCGCTGCCGCAGCAGACTTCCAGCAGCACGTTGCGGGGATTGGTATTCACAGGGATTCTCCTTCCTTATGGCCTGCAGACAGGTGTTCAGCTTCAGTGTAACCGTCTTTCTGCTTCTGGCAAATGCCTGAAAGAGCAGGAAGGTGCAGGAGCGGGCACAAGGTCTGTTTGAGAAAACAGCTCTGTTTGTGCCATAATCTGAAATTGAGTCTTCAGCTGAAAACCGGTCTGCCCTCCTCATGCAGGCTGAGGAATGCTTCAGAAGACTGAACCGAGCCTTGTGCTCACTTTAGAAAAGGAGGACTTTCATGCCAGCTAAAAAACAGGAGACCAGTTATGATGCCGGGTCTATTGTGATTCTCGAAGGCCTGGATGCCGTCCGCAAAAGACCGGGCATGTACATCGGCAGTACGGATGTGCGCGGTCTGCATCATCTGGTCTGGGAAATTCTGGACAACTCCATCGACGAGGCCCTTAACGGGTTCGGGGATGAAATCTGTATCACCCTCAATTGCGATGGCTCCATCAGTGTTGCCGACAAGGGCCGCGGCATGCCTGTAGGCCTGCACGCTTCGGGTGTGCCGGCTCTGCAGGTCATTTTTACCGTTCTGCACGCCGGAGGAAAATTCGGAGGCAGCGGCTACAAGGCAGCCGGCGGTCTGCATGGCGTAGGTGCCAGCGTCGTTAACGCCCTCTCTTCCTGGTGCACCGTTCAGGTCAGAGATGGCAAAGACATCTGGGAGATGACTTTCTCCCAGGGCGGCCGCAAGGTGTCTGCTCTGAAGAAAGTGGGGAAGACAAAGGAGACCGGATCCACCGTCACCTTCCTGCCTGACCCGAAAATCTTCAGAGAAACCCGCTTTTCCTTTTCCACCATTGCCGAAAGAGCTCAGGAAGATGCCTTCCTGCTCAAAGGCCTGAAAATCGTGGTCAGGGATGAAAGACAGAACAAAAGAGAAGTGGTCTATCAGTACGAGGACGGTCTGAAGGCGTTTGTGGAAGAGATCAATACCGATCACACTCCCATGCATCCGGCTGTTTCCTTTGAAGGAGAAAGCGGCGGCATGAAGATCCAGGCGGCTTTCCAGTACTGCGATGATTATCAGGAAAACATGTTTACCTTTGCCAACATGGTCCGCACAAGGGATGGCGGCAGCCATCTGACCGGAGCCAGACAGGCATTCACCAAAACCTTCAACGAGTTCGCCCGCAAGAACGGCCTGCTCAAGGAGAAGGACAAATCCATGGAAGGCAGCGACATCCGCGAAGGGCTGACCATGGTGCTGCAGATCACCATTCCCGAAGAACTGCTGCAGTTTGAAGGCCAGACCAAGGAAAAGCTGGGCACCCCGGAAGCCAAGGCAGCTGTGGACAGTGTGATCAGTGAAAACCTGCGCTACTTCCTGGAAGAAAACAGGGAACTGGCCGATACCCTGGTGCGCAAGATCATCCGGGCCGGTCAGGCCAGAATGGCTGCCCGAGCTGCCAGAGACAACGCCCGCAAGGGAAAGGGCAAGAACAGATCCGAATCCGTGATTTCCGGCAAACTGGCTCATGCCCAGTCCAAGGATGCCAGACGCAAGGAACTGTACCTGGTGGAAGGAGATTCCGCCGGCGGCACCGCCAAACAGGGCCGGGACTCCAAGTATCAGGCCATTCTGCCTCTGCGGGGCAAGGTGCTGAATACCGAGAGAGCCAGCCTGGCAGCGGTGGAGAAAAACGAAGAGCTCAATACCATCATTCACACTCTGGGAGCCGGAGTGGGCAGTGACTTTGAAAGCCGGGATTCGGCCTATCACAAAGTCATCATCATGACCGATGCTGACGACGACGGCGCCCACATTCAGAACCTGCTGCTGACCTTCTTCTACCGGTTCATGAGACCGCTCATTGAAGACGGTATGCTGTATATTGCTCTGCCTCCCCTGTACCGCATCGCCAAGAAAAAGGAAGAATACTACCTCTACAGCGATGAGGAACTGGAGAACATGAAGAAAAAGATGAAGTCCGGCTACGTCATCAGCCGTTATAAAGGTCTTGGTGAAATGAATGCCACCCAGTTGTGGGATACCACCATGAACCCGGAAACCAGAACGCTGCTGCGGGTGACCATGGAAGATGCCCGTCTGGCGGAAAAGCGCGTCAGCGAGCTCATGGGCGACAAAGCCGAACTGCGCCGGAACTGGATTGAAGAAAACGTAGAATTCACCCTGGAGGATGAATTTGCACAGGAGGTTTCTCATGCCTAAAAAGAAACAGGAAGCTCCCGTTCAGGAACCGGCTGTTATCGAACGAAGCCTGGAAGACATCCTGGCGGACCGTTTCGGCCGGTATTCCAAATACATCATTCAGGAACGTGCCCTGCCCGATGCCAGAGACGGTCTCAAACCTGTTCAGCGACGCATTCTGTATGCCATGATGCAGGATGGCAACACCTGGAACAAACCCTACCGCAAGTCGGCTAAAGCTGTTGGTAACGTCATCGGTAACTATCACCCCCATGGTGACAGCTCCGTTTACGATGCCATGGTGCGTCTGTCCCAGTCCTGGAAGATCCGCCTGCCGCTCATCGACATGCAGGGAAACAACGGGTCCATTGACGATGACCCCGCAGCCGCCATGCGATACACGGAAGCCAGACTTTCCAAGATCGCCGGTCTGCTGCTGGAAGACATCGATGCGGATACCGTGGCCTGGACGCCCAACTTCTCCGATGAAATCATGGAGCCCGTTGTGCTGCCAGCCCGCTATCCCAACCTGCTCACCCATGGCATCAGCGGCATCGCTGCCGGATATGCCACTTATATTCCTCCCCACAACCTCAATGAGGTTATCGAGGGAACCATCTACCGCATTGAACATCCCGACTGCACCCTGGATGACATGATGAAAATCATTCAGGGACCGGATTTCCCCACAGGGGGCATCATCATGTCCAGAGAAGGCATCCGGCAGGCTTTTGAAACCGGCAAGGGAAGAGTGCTGGTGCGTGGTAGAGCCGTGGTGGAAGAAGGACGGACCATCAACCAGATCATCATTACCGAAATCCCCTATGAAGTGGTGAAGTCCAGCATGGTCAAGAAGATGGATGAAATCCGCCTCAACCGCAAGGTAGACGGCATTCTGGATGTCCGGGATGAAAGTGACCGCAACGGTCTGCGTATCGTGGTCGACCTGAAAAAGGAAGTCAGCGCCGAAGCGGTGCTGAACTATTTCTACAAGAACACCGAGCTGCAGGTCAGCTGCAACTACAACACCGTCGCCATTGTCCGCAAGGCGCCCAGACTCATGCCGCTGCTGGATATTCTGGATACCTTCATTGACCACCGTGAAGAAGTGGTGCTGCGCCGCTCCCGGTTCAATCTGAAAAACAGAGAGAAAAGAGCCCATATCGTAGAAGGCCTGATTATGGCCATCAGCGTGCTGGATGAGGTCATTGCCATCATCCGCTCTTCCAAAAACAAGGCGGATTCCCGGGTGAACCTGATGAACCGTTTTGGCCTCAGTGAAGAACAGGCGGAAGCCATCGTGACTCTGCAGCTGTACAGACTGAGCAATACGGACATTCTGGAGCTGAAAAAGGAAGCTGCTTCTCTGGAAAAAGAGATCGCCTTCCTCAAGGGAATCATCGAAAACCGCAGGAAGCGCATGAAGCTCATCATTAAGGAACTGCAGGAAGTCAACGCCGAATTCCAGACACCCCGCCTGTCCGAAATCCAGGATGAGGTGGATGAAATCGTCATTGACCAGAAGGCCATGATCGCCGAAGAACAGGTGATGGTCACCATCACCAGAGACGGTTATGTCAAAAAAGTCTCCCTGCGCTCCTGGAATTCCAGTGCCGGTGTTCCCACCGGACGCAAGGAAGGAGATGTGCTGGTGGGCGCCAGCCAGGCTTCCACTCTCCAGACTCTGGCCGTGTTCACGGATCTGGGGCATTATGGAGAAGTGCCCATCTACAAGCTGACCGATGCCAGATGGAAGGATACGGGCAACCACCTGTCTGCCTGGCTGAAGATGGAAAGCAATGAGAAGATCATCGCCGCTTTTCTCAAGGAAGACGATGCGAAGGATTTCCGTTACATCCTGGCTTCCCGCTATGGACAGATCAAGCGTATGGATCCCGCGAACCTTTCCGCACAGAAGGGCATGCGCATGCAGACAGTGATGCTGCTGGGCACCGATGACCGGGTGGTCAGCGTGGAACCTGTCATGGAAAACGACCAGCATGTAGCTCTGATTTCCAGAGACGGATTTGGAGTGGAATATCCTGTGGATACCATTCCCCAGTCTTCTCTGCGTTCCAGAGGCGTGCGCGGCATGAGCCTGGGCAAGGATGACACCATTGTGGGTGCCTCCGTGATCTGTACGGACTGCCTGCTGCTGGCCATGGAAGAAGGCTATATGAAGCGCATCAGCAGCACGGATCTGCCCGCATTTGGCCGTCCGGCTAAGGGTATCCGCCTGTTCAAGGCCATCAAGGCTTCTCCGGCTCATGTGGATTCCATCCACTTTGTGAAGGGAACGGATGAGCTGATGATGGGCCACGAAAAACTGGAGCCTTTGAAAATGAGAGATGTGCCCAAAATGGCACCCACCGCTTCCTGGAGCCGGGTGCTGCCCGCCGGAGAAGTGCCTGATTTCCAGAACCCCCTGCCTGTGATTGCCCAGGGGCATTATCAGGAACAGACTTCCGAACAGCAGCTTTCTCTGTTTGGAGAGAAGAAAAAAGCAGCCTGACGAGGCTGCTGAAAGCAACACCAGGCCGGATGGAAGAATCCGGCAGGAAAGTTAAGAAATAAGTTGAGAAAAAAGATTGGAGAATTTGATTCATGAACAGAAAAACTGCAAACCTGCTCTGTCTGCTGGTTGCTGTCCTCTGGGGAGGCGGCTTTATCGCAACAGACTGGGCACTGCAGACCTTCCCCCCGTTTACCATGCTGCTGATCCGCTTTGCCGGAGCAGCGCTGCTGTGCTGGATTCCTGTTCTTCTCAGACATCTGGTGATCAGCAGAGCTGCCCTGAAGCACGGCATTCTCTCCGGTGTCTTTCTGTATCTGGCCTTTGCCTTTCAGACATTCGGCCTGCAGCTGACGGAAACCGGCATGAATGCCTTTCTGACCGCCGTTAATGTGGTGCTGGTGCCTTATATGGCCTGGGCTGTCTTCCACAAGAAGCCCCAGATGAAAGTCTTCATTGCTTCACTGCTCTGTCTTTGCGGCATCGGCTGTCTGTCATTATCCAGCGGCAGCTTCGTCTTCCGGCCCGGAGATGTGCTCTCCCTGCTCTGTGCGGTGTTCTTTGCCGCTCAGATTGTGGCTCTTTCTCTGGCGGAAAAGGATGATCCCTGGTGTGTCAATGCTGTTCAGCTGAGCACCGCAGCTGTACTCTCCGTCCCCTTTGCCTTATTCTTTGACAAGTGGCCGGATCATGTCAGCCTGCAGGCCATTCTGTCCTGCGGCTATTCCATCGTTTTTGCCACTTTCCTGTGCTATCTGCTGCAGACCACAGCTCAGAAATATACAACCCCCTCTGAAGCCGGTCTGTTTCTGAGCACGGAAAGCCTTTGGGCTAACATTTTCGGCTTCCTGATCCTTCATGAAGCCAAGACTCCCATGATGATTTTTGGCGGGGCCCTGATCCTGGCTTCGGTGGTTCTCATGGAAGCTTTTGATCCGGAACGCTACCGGAAACGCAAACGGGCACCCCAGATGGAGAGCTGATAGTGCTCTCCCAAACGACAACAAAACTGCCTAAAAAAGAAGACTGAACCAGCAGGGCACACACGTAAGCCCTCTCTTTCAATGAGTTGTCAAGTATTCTGGTTCAGTGTAGAATGACGAAGAGAAACGAGGTTGATTGTAATGGATTTTTGGTCTTCCATCATGTTTACCCTGATCGGCGCTGCTATTGGCGCTGTCATTACATTTTTTCTGACCAAGAGAAAATTTGAAAAAGAACTGAAAGAGAATCCGCCAATTAATGAGAAAATGATCAGAGCCATGTTCCTGCAGATGGGACGCAAACCAAGCGAAGCCCAGATTCGCCAGATCATGAAATCGATCAACTCGCAGAAATAACGGAAAGAAAAACTGTGAGATTTCCATCTTCCGCCAGGAAGACCGGGAATCTCACTTTTCTTTTTGCTGCTGATTCCTAAGATTACCTTACCGGTCTCTTACAGCACTGTTCAGGCCGGCTGGAAGGGCCAATGCTAGAATTGAAGTATCAAAGGAGCAGATATGAAACGATTTTTTAAATTCCTTTTGACAGCGCTTCTGACAGCTGCCATCTGTCTGTGCGGCTGGTTTGTATGGAAAAGCAATTCGGATGCCGACCAGCTGGAATCGGTCTATCCGTTAAGTGAAGTGGTGGCCAGCGTGGAATCCAGACCCGGGTTTGTTCCCTATGAGGACATCAGTCCCTTTCTGGAAGATGCCATCGTCAGTGTTGAAGATGCCAGATTCTACCGCCACAGCGGTATTGATGTCATCGGGCTGGGAAGAGCACTGCTCAGTCAGTTTGTTCCCTTCATGGCCAAATCCGGCGGTTCCAGCATCACCCAGCAGACGGTGAAGAATCTCTATGGCATGTTTGATGCCGGCGTGGACTGGAAGGGCGAGGAAATCATCCTGGCCATGCGGTTAGAAAAACTCTGTTCCAAGGAAGAAATCCTGGCCCTGTATCTGAACATCATCAACTTCGGTGACGGATACACGGGCATTGCCGAAGCGGCAGCCGGCTATTTCGGCGTTACCCCCATGGAACTGACTCAGTCCCAGGCCACCATTCTGGCCGGTATTCCTCAGACGCCATCTAATTTCCAGCTGTCTGATCATTTCCCCCAGGCCAGAGCCAAGCAGCAGATTGTGCTCAATGCCATGGTCCGCAACAAGGAAATCACCAGGGAAGAAGCAGAACAGATCTATGCAGAACCTGTCATCTATTTCAATGGGTCACAGTGGGTTCAGGGAGTTTCACAGGGGCTGATGCCTGAAAATCACTTCGCCGGACAACTGGCATAATCCTCAAAAACGCGCTCGGAAGGGCGCTTTTTTAGTAAATTATCAGGCCATTCTGATAAAGGTAAAGATGAAATAAAGGTGTATAAAAATCACCATATCATTCGCTTCCAGCCTGAAAATCACTGTCTCGATCCGGAAA